>FWPV01003050.1_pt1 | contig 39074 bp, 23 predicted proteins | sample 2228371 | NCBI WGS metagenome assembly FWPV01 (sample SAMEA103939776, study PRJEB20133) | metagenome
TTACAAAATCTCGACACCCCATTTTCACAGCACCATATCAATTTAAATTTTAATTGAATAAATTAGCAAAAAATTTATTAAATCACAATTAAATATTCAAAAAACATATAAATTTCTAATTTTGCTGCAGGAACATCACGCCGATTATCAGCAGATTTTAGATCTTAAATAGTTCGTTCCATTGGAATAAAGTGATTTTCAGTTTTGCTACCTTTTAAATTTTTTTCTTTACATCAATCACATTAATATTTAATAATTACTTAATGAACTAAAAAAAAATTATAAAGATTCATTAAAATACATTTTTTAGAAGCAAAATTTGTTCATTCTAAAATATATTCAATGATTGAAAACTTATCGATGCATAAAAATGCAGCATTAAAAATAAAAAAGAGAAATAATACTTGACAGGTTAATAAGAAAACAATAAGTTATATAAATGTTTCAAATAACCAAAAGGCTTTTCTATATCATTTGTTTATTATCCTACCTAACCACGTTGCACTCCAAAAACTTAAGGAGGTGATGCCATTGACGATAAATAATAATTGTTTTTAATTTAGCATTTTTAAGTCTAAAATGGAGGTCACCATGAAGATTTATTGGATAAAAGGTTTTTTCCTCACCTCATTAGTTGTTTTACTCCTATCTTCCCTCGTATTTCCCCAGGCTACAGCTGTCATTCAGGTGCTGAGTTTTAGTCCGTACGAAGTTGCAGGTACCTCTAAACCTGTTGCCACGGGTCTAAAAGTAGTGGGTGTAGGGGAAACAGTTTATCTGAAAGCCAGAGAAGCCTCTGGCCAAGCCATTACCAGTTTTGCGTGGGCATTGGGAACAAAGCCTGCAGGATCTCAAGCCACATTAACGACTACTGATCTCGACACCACCAGATTGGTGCCGGATGTGGCAGGAACCTTCGAAGTCACCGTAACCATCACTACGGCTAAAGGTACAGCTTCTGCTTCCATCCAAATTACCGGTGCCAAATGGGTGGGAGTTGGTGGGCAGAGCGGCTTGCCGGTTGATATCGCCAAAGGGCAATGCTATTACTGCCATTTAGCGAACGCCAAAGAGTGGGAAAAGACCGGTCATGCCACCATTTTCAGCCGTGGCATCGATGGTGTTGCTAGTGATCACTATGCATCCTATTGCATCAGGTGCCATACAGTGGGGTATAACACCGCTGCGTCTGCTGTCAACGATGGCTTTGATGATATCGCCGCGCAGTTAGGCTGGGTTTTTCCGACGCCACCGAAAGCGGGAGAGTGGAATAATTTGGTCAATAATTTCCCAGCACTGGCGCATTTGGGCAATGTTCAGTGTGAGAATTGCCATGGACCGGGTAGTCTCCATCTCGGCAAAAAAGGTACGATTGACATGTCCCTCGAGGCTGGTGTCTGTGGTTATTGTCACGAGGATGGTCATTATCATATTAAAAATACCCAATGGAAAAATTCGGCCCATGCTCGCGAACTGGTGGAGAGCAGTGCCGCTTGCTTGCCTTGCCATTCGGGATGGGGTTTTGTGCGCGAATTTGATCCAATTGCCGTCGATAATCGCCCCACCAGTGGCAGCTATGTCATCAGTTGTGCCGTCTGTCATGATCCTCATAGCGCCAAACTGGCGGCTCAGGTTCGAGAGACGGGTAAGGTTATATTGAGTAATAATGTGGAAATAGCCGCTGAGGGCACCAGTAAAATCTGTATGCAGTGCCACAAGGGTCGCCGGGATGCGGTCACGTATGCTTCGACGGCTACCAGTATCTCACCCTATTTTGGCCCGCATCGCAGCCCGCAGACGGATATGTTCTTTGGCCAAAATGCTATCACCTACGATCTGCCGGTGGGTCGCGCCGGACACCAGCAAGCTTGCCAGGAGGCTTGTCTCACCTGTCATATGGCGCCTACGCCAGCAGCTGGCCAACCAGGTCATAATTTGGTGGGCGAGCACTCTTTTGCCATGGCTGCAGATGGGGTGGAAAACGTAGCCGTCTGTCAGAGCTGTCATGGTAACATAAAATCCTTCGAAGATATTCCTGCTTCTTGGGATTATGATGAAGACGGCACCGTGGAGAGCGCTGTAGCCGAAATCGAGGGTCTGCTGGAAGTGTTGGGCAATCTCTTGCCGCCGGATGGCCCCACAGTGGCAATCACTGCAGCCAATTACGATTGGCGTCAGATTTCCGATCCGGCTGAAATCGAACGCCGAAAACTGTTGTTGAAAGCGGCCTTTAATTACCGCTTCGTCGAAGAAGATGGCAGTCGCGGCATCCATAATACCGCTTATGCGGCAACGCTGTTACGCCGTTCTATCGCATCCTTGACTATCGGCAGTATCGGCGCTGGGCGAATCGAATCTATCGTCGATGTACCCAACGACCAAGGCAAACAAGTCATCGTCACCTGGTCGAAATTCCCGGCCGATGGCAGCCCCACCAATCCCATTGTAAATTACCAATTATGGCTGCGACTGGATGGGATGGGTAACATGAAAACCGCCACCCCCTCTGCTACCATTTACTCCTCCATCGAAACCATGCCCGCCAACGCCCCAGCAGGCAGCGTGGTAACCATGAATAATGAAAACTGGCTGTGGATAAAGTCCATCCCAGCCTCGGGAATGGCCAAATACAGCGTCATTGCACCGACCCTGTATGATTCGACCAAGACGGATGGCATCCGTTGGTCGGTCTTTAAAGTCACAGGCCACACCAGCAACAACTTTTGGTATGTGACAACCGCTCCGGATAGTGGATACTCGGTGGACAATCTTGCACCCATGGCTCCTGTGAACCTGCAGGCGCAGACGGTTCCTCAAGGCGTCTTGGTTAAATGGGATCCGGCCATGGAAGCGGATTTCAAATATTATGCCCTCTACAAGGCCGAACAACCCCTTGCCGATGTCAGCGCTGCTCAACCCATCGCCAAACTGACGCAGAATCAATACATCGATTCCAACGTGCAAATCGGCAAAACCTATTATTACTATTTGACCAGTTACGATTTTGCCGGCAATAACAGTCCTTTCTCCGTCGTCTCTCTGTTGGTTACCCATGTACAAGACGGGATGATGGAGATTCCAGCTGATTATGTGTTAGAGCAGAACCATCCGAACCCATTTAACCCCAGCACCACCATTGGGTTCGCTCTGCCCAAACAACAGCATGTGACCATCAGCGTCTATGACCTACGCGGGGCGTTGGTTCGTACCTTGACCTCTGGAACCTATTCGGCTGGTAAACATCAGGTCGTTTGGGACGGGCGTAGCGACGATGGTAACATCGCTGCTGCAGGTACCTATATCTATCGTCTGGAAACAGAGGGAATTACTCTCAATAAAAAACTGATTTTCTTAAAGTGAGATGAGATTGGGTGCTGATTCACCCTAAAAGTTCGGTGAAATCAGCACCCAGAATTCCCCTTTCGGGGTTTCTCCGATTAACGAACGATTGAAGGATCCAAGCCTGAATTTCCAAGCTGCGGACCATTAGCAGAGACAAGGGGACTTTGCGACCATAGAAAACCGTAGCGAGGATTCACTCGTCAGGGTTTCATCGGTATAAATCGAGCCTCTATAAGACTCATCCCTAATTCTGTGATGGCTGGAGGCAGAAAGCAATTTGTCAATGCGACTTTCGATAATATCAAGGTATGATCTTAAAACGTCCGGTTATGTTCCGGACGTTTTTTATCTCTACAGTGGAACGCGTTTTATTGGCGTAAATATCATAAATTTTGTTGATTTTGTAAAATTAATTCATATTTTATTAATCAAGATGATGGATAGGTTCATTTATTCGCTGAAGGCCCTATTATGGCAACATCATCAGCAATTCCAAAAATAGGATGACGATTTGGTACGCGGTCAACAAAATTCGCCACATCCACTGACCATTCATTTTGAGGTGTAAGATGAAGCTCCGATTACCAGACTCTTATTACAATACGCTTTCTTACATAGGCACTGCCATAGCGATCATAGCAACCTTTATGTTCGTATTTTTATATACCATTGCCTCCTTTTCCAGCATCGATCGGGCTTATCTTGGAATCATTTTGTTTTTGGTGATCCCATTTTTTATTTTGCTGGGTTTAATATTGATTCCCATAGGCATGATTCGGCGCAGCAGGAAGCAAAAAAAGGCCGTTTGGGCTGCAGAGTCCCGTTTTCCCGTTTTTGATTTTAACCAGCCTCATCAAAGGAATGCAGCAATCGTATTTACCATTGGTACGACGATATTTCTTTTTCTCTCGGCGTTGGGCAGCTATGAGGCCTATCATTTCACCGAATCGGTTACCTTTTGCGGACGGCTGTGTCATTCTGTTATGGAGCCGGAATACACCGCTTATCAAAATTCACCTCATGCTCGGGTCACCTGTGTGGAGTGTCACGTGGGCACCGGTGCCAACTGGTATGTGAAATCTAAACTGAGCGGGTTGTATCAAGTGTATGCCACGGTCTTTAATAAATATCCACGACCGATTCCCACCCCGATTAAAAATTTACGACCTGCCCGCGAGACCTGCGAACAATGCCATTGGCCGCAAAAAATCTACGGAAAGCAGTTGCGTCGCGAATTTTATTTCCTTGGCGACGAGCACAATACCGCCTGGGAAATTGATCTCTTGATGAACGTAGGTGGCGGTAATCCTGCCCTGAAACAAACCACTGGTATTCACTGGCATATCAATCCGGATATCCAGATCGAATATGTGGTATTGGACGAAAAGCGTTTGCAGATTCCGCGAGTGATTTTGATCAACTTGGCCACTCGCGATACAACCATCTATGACAACGAGAACATGATCACCGATCCTTCTGCTTTGGCCTCAGCTCCCAGACGAGTGATGGATTGTATGGATTGCCATAACCGGCCAAGTCATATTTATGAAGACCCAAACCGTTTTATCAATATCGCCATGGCCGCGGGTACGATCCCACCAGAGCTTGCTTATATAAAAAAAATAGCCGTACAAACATGCGTCGAAGAATATCCCTCGCAAGCGGAAGCCTTTAATAAAATCGCCAGCACCATCCGTGATTTTTATCAATATGGCCAGAACGGCGTCAACGATTCTCTGATCCACCGCGCTATTGAAGGAACCCAAGCCGCTTTTGCGGCGAATATTTTCCCAACGATGAAAGTACGTTGGAGTGAATATCCCAATCACATCGGCCACATGACTACAGTCGGTTGTTTTCGTTGTCACGACGACGAGCATGTCAGCAATGATGGCCGCACCATCTCAAAAGCATGTGAGGCCTGCCATCTCATCACCGCCCAGGGAGCGGTGAATCAAATGGAATTTGCCGGCGCGCGAGGTTCCCTGGAATTTTTGCATCCAGAGGATATCGGCGACGAATGGCGGACCACTTTGTGCCACGAGTGCCATAGTACACCACCGCTTTGATACTCATACATCAAATGAGGTCAGCATGAATAAGCCCAAATGTTTGCTCATTCATGTTCCTAAAAAACATAATTACTATCCACCGCTAAATCACTACTCGAGTATTCACTGGATGGCACATGGCATTTTCGCACTGGCCGATGCCCTCAATCATAGTGGTTATCCCACTCGTATTCTCCATCTCGGGATCGAACGAATCCTTAACCCTTCCTTCGAACTTTTTCAGGAATCAGCTATGGATGGAGTTTGGGCTGTTGGCTTTTCGCTGCAATTCCATCAGCAATTGACGGACACCTTGGCAGAAGCCGAAAAATTAAAACGTAACCGGCCCAATAGTTTCATTTTTCTGGGTGGTATGACCGCCAGTTTTTTCGCCGAAGAACTTTTGCAAAATTATCCAGGCATTGATGCCATTATCTGCGGGGAAGGAGAAAACCCTTCTGTACAACTGGTCAATAGGCTTCAATCCGGATCAAAAGATCTTTCCGGCATTCCCAACCTCATCTGGCGTCGCAATGGTCAAGTAATCACCAATCCCGAAATCTATTCGGCTTCGGAGGAGGATTTGGATCAATGGAGTTTTGCCAATCTCACCTATCTGCAACATCATGGCTGGTATCTAAATTTTCCAAAAATCATTTTTCACACCCGCCTATCGGGCAAGTGGAATGTACGATTAGCACAGATATTGCAATCTGAGAAAAAGAACTTTTTCCCTGGTTTGATCATCGGTCGTGGGTGTTTTTGTAACTGTTTTTATTGCGGTGGAGGGAATCATGCACAAAAGCTGGTCAATCATCGCCATAGCGTAATATTTCGTTCACCCGAAAAGGTGATCGACGACATCTGTCTGCTGAAATCTTTTGGATACGAAGGCAGTTACATCAGTTTTGATCCTCAGCCAATGAGTCAGAACTATTATATGGAGCTTTTCCAATTATTACGCCAGAAGAAAATAACATTCGATATCATATTTTCAGCATGGGGGCTTCCAAGCAAGGCATTTCTGCGCGAATTTTCCCTCACTTTCGGCGAAAAGTCCTCCATCAGTATCAGCCCAGAAACCGGTAGTGAACGCCTGCGCCGACTCGTTCGTGAACCATTCTTCAGCAACCAACAATTATTGGATACGCTCGATTTTTGCGAAAAATGGAACATTCGCACCTCCATCTTCTTTTCTTTGGGCATTCCCCATGAGACCCAAGAAGACTTTCAGCAAACGCTGGCCTTGCGAAGATGCATCCAGTCTCGATTCAAAAAAGCAGCTGTCAAGGCTTTCGTCATCGAAATTGAACCGGCCTCTCCGTGGCACCTTCATTCCGAAAAATATGGTATTCATCTGCGCCGGAAAAATCTCCAAGATTTCCTAGCCGATCAAAATCGTCCTGACTATTCCTCCATGCGGTGTTTGGGTTTCACGAAAGGTGATCTGTTGGGGAAAAAATTAGCAGACGAGCAAAGGTTTGAGGGAAAATTGCTCAAAGTAAAATGTCGTCATTTTTGCGAACAGCGGTACCTTTGCCCATTTCTCACAGCATCGTGGAAGATAGCCCGTTTCTTTCATTTCACCAAACCGACACAATAAAAGAGAACAAGGCATAAAAAAAGGCCTCAAAGTTTTGCAGAACTTTGAGGCCTCCCTGCTTCACTCAGTTGCAAAAGCAAAGATGCTTCTTGAGTGGTGGAACTTGTTGCCTGAAGAATGGTTAAGCCACCTTTCTTGCTATGACACGAGCGTGGAATATGCCTCCCGACGCTCTGCATCTTTTATCTCTCGCCTCCAGAATTCAGGCCTTTGCCTTTCCACGAATAGTACGAGTGAAACGCTAAAGGGCAAATGGTGGGCGCTGATTTATCAATTGCATGGGAAAAATCAGCGCCCTATTTCATTCTACTTCAATAGCGCCATCTTTCTGGTCATCGCAAATCCATCGCTGATCATACGATAGTAATAGATACCAGATACAACCGGCAATCCGTTTTCATTACGCCCATCCCAAACGATGGTGTGGAATCCGGCTCCTACTTCCCCATCCATGAGGGTGCGGATGAGTTGTCCATTGGTATTGAAAATCTCTAACCGCACATGGGAGGTCTTGGGTACCTGATACCTGATCGTAGTCGTCGGGTTGAAGGGGTTAGGATAGTTCTGCGACAATTCGAAAGAATCGGGTAATGGTACCTCTGCCATGACTGGGCCGTGTTGGTTCGTCTGACCGCTGCTGTTAATATCTTCCACTTTGTAATAATAGCGGTGCCCAGCGACGGCTGTTTTATCTACATAGGAATATTCGCCACCTGCATTTGCCGGCACGATCTTATCATTTATCTTTTCGTAAACACCGTTTTCGCTACGACTACGGAGAACATTAAACCCGAGATTGTCTCGTTCATTAGCTGTCTGCCATCGCAGCGTCACTCCCTCATAAGGAGCCGCCGAACAGGTGAAAGATTTCATCTCCACGCTGGTGATGCCTAAATACCACAGTCGCGTCACCTTGTAGGTTTGATCGTAGACCTCCACGGTTACCACATAACTGCCGAGTAGGTAATATCGCGAATCTAAAATAAACGTAGAGGAACTACCAACATTGTTTTCGCCGATCTTCCAGTTATAGAACAGTTGGTCATTGTCATCGTCTTCAGCAAGGACCGAAAATCTCATACTCTCACCCCATCTGACGATCACAAATTCGCCAACGGGTTCCGAATAGGTAATTCTTGGGGCACGATTTTGATTAATGACGGTGATTTTCACCGAATCGATGCCAATGCCGCCTCTATTATCCTGGGCAATAAAGACTGGATAATAGACTTTATCTCCCTGCGTGTAATCTGGAGCCCAGCAGAAACGATAGACGCCAAAAGCATCTGCCTCAAAAGTGGCGCCCAACGGTAGATTCCGAGCGCTGTAGTAGACTTGATCACCATCTCGGTCGATAGCGGTCACAGGAAAGCACAACAGCTCATTCTCGCGAATGGAGTATTCCTTTGTGAGAGCCAGTTCCGGATAATTATTCAATTCACCAACAGCATAGAATCGCAACGTCGGCGTGCCGCAGGGCAGGCTGGCTGTGGCAATCGCCTCGTTGACCCCCTGCTTGCCAAGAACCCAGTAAGCGCTGGCCAGACCATTGGCATCCGAGGTGACCAACGATGAACCTTCGATGCTGCCGTTTCCTGGAATCACCACAAAGTTAACCAGACCACCACGAGCCGGGTTGCCATACTGATCGCGCACCAATGCCTGAATCGGATGAATCATCTTTTTGCCAACCTGGCCACGTAAGTTCGGATTTTCTACTTTTTCCATGCAATAGGGGTAATCTGCATCGCCATAGACCTGATATTCCAGGTATTGCGGCTGCAGATTCACACCCGAGGCCCGCACCTTGTTCAGCCCCGAAGTCGTACCCAACGTATAGTTGACGCAGGCAAGACCCTGTCCATTCGACTGTACGGTAAGTGTCAATTTACCACCGTCTAAGGTACCTCTACCTCGTGTAGAGGCATCTTCCACCACGGTAAAAGTGACATTGACGTTCGGAACCGGGTTGCCATAATCATCTTCTACACGTACGCAGAGAGGATTGAACAGCGTCCGGCCGACCGTGCCGCGTTGGTCACTCCCGGAAACATAGACCAACTTTCGCGCACTCGAAGGTGGTATTACGGTGGTCGCTGTAAAGGTGACCGCACTGATAGCCGGATAGGACGGCAAGAACGCACTGAAGAAATTACTGCCAACGGCTGTTCCGCCTACGGCGGTTACTGAAGCTTCGCCGAACATATCGGTTTTGACGGGATTGGTGCTGGTGATGGCACCATTATTGACCAGGACGTTAAATTTAACCTCCACACCGGCAATCGGCCAATCCATCATATCAATCACGCGAACCTTGAGTGGTTCTGGGAGCTGGGCCCCTGGCGCCACTTTCTGGGTATCGCCGCTGACGATGATGAGTCTGGACGGCTGCGGTTGTAAGCCTATTTCTGTAAAGCGGACGGGAGAGTTATATAACGGTTCGCCGGTTAATTTATTGCTCCGCGCCTCGACAAAATTGACACCGGGATTTGGACCCAATCTGTAGCGTGCCTGGGCGTGACCGGTCGCATCGGTGTAAACCGTCGCCGGATCGAGCATCTCACCACCGCCCTGTGTAGGCACAAAAGTCACTGGATGATTGGCGATCGGGTTGCCGAATTGATCGCGCACAACCACCCGCAACGGTAATGGTAAGGCGGTTCCTACATTGCGGGTCTGCGAATCTCCATCCATCGTGGAGGCGCGGGCAATCTCATAAGCCGGCAAGGGATTAAAATAGACCCGAACACTATCAGCAATATCGATCATGCTATTGACATCCCGAGCCCTGATCCATTTATAACCCGCTTTTGTCGACGCCACATAGCCAATGGCATCACCATTGATGTCGGTCGTCGTATACGGCTGAGTGATAATGCAAGAAAGATCACGCGTCAACAGAGTTACATATCGAGCTGTCACGGGATTCTCGAATCTATCGCGTAAGGTGACTTTAATGGCTGCCTTGCTTACACCATCGGCATTGGCACTGGCATCCACCGCCATGATGGTTGATTTATTACCATCCGTCACATCCGGATATGATATGGCGGTAAAGCGAATGGGTGAATTGACCAATGGTACAGCGCCATTGGTGGAGGTCGCTTCCACCACATTGCGGTCGGTACCTGCTTTCTGTCCTAACCGCCATAGTACTCGCGCAATGCCATCTTGGCCGGTATTCACTACTTTCATCAGCAAAGAATCTGTTCCCAGCGATGCTTTCTCTGCTGATCCCACAATAATGCGGAACTGAATGGGTTGATCCTTTACCGGGTTCCCATATCGATCACGTGCAATAACCGCCAATTCTTTCGGGAGAAATTTTCCAACGGTGCCGGTCTGGTTATTGCCGTCATATAATTCGATACGATCCGCAATACTATATTGCGCGCTAATGAGAAAAACAGCTGGCGAACCGACCAGATGGATGCCATTGTGCAACGCCCTGGCTTCGACGCGGTTATTTTTATTACCAGCAATCGTACCGCACGTAAAGCTGACCGCCGCCATGCCATTGGAATCGGTACGCTTGGTCTTGATATAATCGGCCGACCCGTCCAGAGAACCACCTCCCGCCACTTCGCGGCTCATCACCTCGAAAACAACTTCGTGATTGGCGATGGGATTTTTAAAGCGGTCGGTGACCCTCACCTTGAGTTGTTCTGCCAGAGCATTGCCGATGGTACCTTTCAGCTTGGTGGTATCGCTGGTAATGATGAGCAAATTGGGCACATCCACTGTGGCACTGGCATAAAAAGTGTAAGGTGAATTGGCCAAATGGATGCCTCCGAAGCGAGCCGTGGCTTCCATGGTATTGTTCTTGGTGCCCGGCCGCTTGCCCAAGGTCCAATCCACCTGCGCCCAGCCATCGATGTTGGTGGCCACCACTTTCTCAACAACACCATCGATGCTGCCTTTTAAGCTATCCACTCCGGTGACGTAAAAGGTAACCGAAACCGATGGCACACCGTTTCCATATTTGTCCTTCACCTGCACTCTAATTGGTCTGGGCAGAATATTTCCCACGGTACCGATTTGATTATTCGAGGCAGGATCAGCGACCAATTGCGAGGGGATATCCGGCAAACCGGTGGCTTTGAACACCAACAACGGTTGCTCCACAACGCCGGCTCGCACTTCCATGACATTATTGGCAATACCCGCCACCGTGCCGATCGTCCACGACACATCGGCAATCCCAGAGTCCGCCGAAGTAGGAATGGTGACAAAAGTCTTCCCATTCACTGTACCATTACCTTGAGTAACTGTAAAGGTTACCGGATAACCGCCTTTGGGCAAATCGTTACGATCCGTAATTCGAACCCGCACTTTGCGCGCTAACACTTTATCCACCGTTCCCACCAGGGTATCGGGAGTGTTCCATTTTACCATACGATAAGCATCGCCTGTGACAGAAGTCGCTCGGAAATAGGAAGGACTATCTGTCAGCGGGGCACCGTCGTTGCGCAGTGCATCCACACGGACGCGCCATTCCCCCAACATCGTTGGCATTTTCCATTTTACTGAGGCATAGCCATCACTGGCGGTTTGTTCTACTTTGACGGTACTCTCTCCGGCTTGATCCACAAAAGTACCACCCGCGCCTTCTATCTGGAAAGTGACCGGATAATTTTTGATCAAGTTGCCATACACATCCGTAATACCCGCGCGAATATCCTTGGGTAAGATCGCACCAGCTGCTCCGGTCTGATTATCGGTGGTGAGGTCTTTGACCAATTTCGAAGCCGGTCCTGGGTTGCCATTGGCCCACAAGCGAATCGGCGAGCCCTCCAACATCACCGTCGGCAGATCGATACGGTACGAAACCACTTCGATCACGTTTGAACTATCTCCTGCGGTTTTGCCGAGGGTAAGCCAAGCCCGAGCAATCCCATTGGCATCGGAGGTAACCGTCTTTTCCGTCAAACCGTCAAAGTTGCCGCCGCCCTTGACCACTCGAAATCTCACCGGATGATTGGGAATGATGGAATTATACGGGCCATAAACTTGTATTTCGAATGGCTTGGATAGACGGAAAGTGACCGTCGTATCCTGGGCGTTGCCAGAGACATAGACGATGCTCTTGGCAACGGCCGAGGTTGCGGTGACTTGAAAGATGTGATACTCCGGTGTAAGCACGGGTTCACCCGGGGCAGTGACACGCACACGAATCACCTCGCCAACTTCGCTACCCATGGTCATCGACACTGCAGCCCGGCCCGCACCATTGGTGTAGCGTTCTTTAGTGAGCACACCAGGCATATCGAAATAGGCATTGGTACCATCGGTGATGGTGAAGATCACCTGGCGACCGGGAATGGGGTTCCCGACACGATCCGTCACCCTGACCACCAATGAATCCCGCAGCGGAAACCCAATCGGCCCACTCTGGCCGTCGCCAGAGACTTTTTCGAATAAACTGGCAGGACCGGTGCGGCCTACGGCAGTGAAGATGATTTTGGGGATCGAAGCCAATCCCGGCAAGCGCGCCTCTACGGTATTGTTGCCGGCCACATTGCCCAGCGTCCAATATACCCATGCCTCACCGGCGACATTGCTACTAACACGCTGTGTGGGTTGTGGGTCAATAGGTGACTCTGGACTCACCTTACCTCCGCCCTGGGTCACGGCAAATTCAACCGGGAAATTCGCCAGCGGTTGATTGTTCTTGTCCAATAAGCGTACCTTCAAAGGCTGCACCAAAACGTCGCCGGCCAAACCCTCCTGGCCATTGCCGCTGACGTACACCATGCTGGTGGGAAGAGCGCCGGCTTTGACCGTGAACACCACCGGCGAGCCCTTGAGCGGTTGGTTAAGGGCATTCTTGGCCGAGGCTTCCACCGTAAAGATAGAATCGATATGCCCTAGAGTCATGGTGTTGGTAGCTTCGCCAAGCGAATTGGATACAGTAGTGCTATTGGCTAACTGTGCGCCCTGGCCGGTCAGGATGCGCCATGCTACCTGATGATTGGGCACCCGGTTGCCATAGCTGTCCTTAACCAGCGCCACCAAGGTCGCACCGACCACAGGATCGCGCGTGCCCAACACCGGATCGGGAAGCCTGGGATCCTTGCGCAGAGAGTCGGCCGGCCCGGGCGTCGGATCCAAAACAAATTGTACCGGCGAACCGGTTAACGGCGTGACATTGTCCGCCTTGAAACCGGTGGCCTCCACCACAACGTTGGAATCGGCATTGGTGCCAAAACGAACACCCGTTACCGCAATACCCTCGGCGTTGGTGATGTTGGGGAAAGGCTGTGTCTCCTCTCCTTTACCGGTAGGTGTATAGCCGGGTGTGCTGACAAACAACACCTTATCCCAACGCATCTCGCCGCTATAATGGATGATATAAAAATTATGAAAGCCCTTTTCAAGGGTTTTGTTGTCCACCCTTTGCCATATCCATGAATTCAAGGTGGAGGCAGTGATATATAGCGAATCGCGATTATCCACTTTTACATATACATTGTCCGCATCTGTACTTGGGGCATACATCCGCAACCAAATATTATAGTTACCAGTCACGGGAAGATAGATTGGCACATTAACCAATCGTTTATATCGATAACCACCAACACTGGGTCCCATGACATAGGCATTGCCCGAAGCATTGGGATCTTCTACTCGAACAGCCGGCATACCCGGAATAATATTTGATCTGGTCGCGGTGCCCTCCACCTCAGCCCATACCCTGCCATTGAATTGAATCTCATCAACCGTCAGGGTGGCCGTACCCTTTTTCACAGCAAAATTGACGACCACGCCTTCGGTGGGAAGATTTTGCTCATCGAGCACGCGCACCCGCAGCGAATCCCCCAAGAGCTGATTGATCGGACCCGAGGTGACAGAGGGCTCAATTTTCACGATCTTTTCGGCGCCTACCGCACCCCCCGGATAATAAGCAGTGAAACTAGTGATGGCATTCAATTCTGGTGGATTATATTCAGCGGAATTGCCGAATTGCATAATACCGACATAGGCCGTTGACAGACTGGTTTGGATTTGCGAGGTCGGCAATTTCGCCGGTAGAGTAAAAGTGACATCTTTAACATCGTTGATATACACCGTGATTTCTTTATCGCCGCCGCTTTTTTCGATGATCTCGGCTTTCATCGTCCCATTGGCAGCCGGATTGGGCTGCGTACCATCGTAAGAAGCATATGCGGTAGCCGACTTGGTGCCGCCAGTGATCTCATAGACATAAACCTTCCCATATTTGACAAGTAGCCAGCCATTTGCAGAAGTAGAGGGACCATCTAAACAGATGGCAAGACCCAATGGAATGTAGTTAAAGGGTCCTGTACCGGCATTAGCACTCAACGTATAGGCCGCGCCATTGGTGCCTACGCGTTTCTTATACACCGCCAGGTACCAGGCACGGGTGGGTGGCGGATTACGCAACGCCAATGTACTATTGGTGATGTAGTGGTAAGTCGAAGCATTCCAGTTGCTGAGATCACCATCGAAACCGTCGGTGTCAGGCCGACCACTCCAAACGCCCCCTCCGCCACCATCAGCCAACGTCGAAGTGGTGACGAGGTTGGAACGCGCTGACCAGTTGGGGACCTCATCCGCCACCCACAGCGCAAAATAATAAGTGGTATTGGGACTCAGGCCGGTCACCGTAGCGGATTCTGCCTGGCCGGCAGTTTTGGGAGCCGGAATGGTGAATGGACTACCATCGCTCTGGCTGTTGATGGGCGATGTGGAATACCGCAACATGTATTGTGTTGCCGTGCCAGTATTACCATCGTCGCCCACCGCCGTCCAAGTGAGCTGCACCGATGTGGCGGTTCGGGTGCCCACGGTTAATGTTGGCGCTGCCGGCGGGGTGGTATCCCCTGTCGGAGGATTATACTTTACCGTGATGCTCTCGATGTCATTTTGCTTGCCGCCATACAGCATGGCACCGCCAAAACAGGTCGTCATGTTATAAGTTTGGGCTGCATCGGTGAGCGTGCCGAGGGAAACACCGTTAAGAAAAACTTCAAATCGCCAGGTAGCAGGATTCAACCTCACCGAGAAGGAAGAACCAGCGGTTGGCGCCGGTGAGGCTGTTTTGGAATCCAGGCCTGTGTAGGTATTATTGGAAACCTTGTACAGGCGGATGGAACCATTATAATAATTGATAAAGTAGCCATTGCCAGCATAATTCCAAGAATTCATGAAGATGACACCACCAAACTGGGTGCCCTCATCATCGCAGCCTTGCCCAGTCGCTGCCCAGTTGATGATCACTTCATTGATGTTGTTGCGCACATTCCACACCGCGACGGATTTGGTGGAGGGTGATGTGGCGGTGGTGTGCAACCTGCCGTTCAACCGCTGAAGTGCGGCATCAGCCGACCAGTTGGCACTGTTGAGTGCGCCTGTTCCAACAAAATCTTCTGTATCGGTTGTCTGTGCCGATAAACCCGCAGCCGCTACCATGATGCAAAGAGCGCCTATGATGAGGACTCTTGAACACAACGATGCTGATTTCATGTTTTGCAACCTCCAAAGCAGGTAAAGTCCGTTATTCTGTTTCAACGCAGTACAGTTGTTTGCGTCTAAAACAAGAATGGTGTTAATTTGATCAGTTAAAAACGCCATTAGTTTAATAATATCAATACTTTTATGATTTGCTTACAGAATATTTGGCAAACACTATGCCAGAAGAGCTGCCAATAAGGATGGTTTTCTGAAAAGATGGGGGATAAAGGTATTAGGAATTAGGAATTAGGAATAATGAATAAGGGATAAGGGATAAGGGATAAGGAGTAAGGAGTAAGGAGTAAGGAATAAGGAATAAGGTATAAGGGTATTAGTTATAGTAGTATGATAGAGGCAGTAATTATTGGCCGGTCGCCTTTAATACCGCGGGGATGGTTTTGAGCAAAATTTTCAGGTCGAGTTTGATCGACCACTCATCGATGTACTGGAGGTCCAACCGCATCCAGTCTTGAAAAGCATTATGATTGCGGCCATTGATCTGCCACAGGCAGGTCAGCCCCGGGCGCATGCTGAAGCGCCGTTTCTGCCAGCGCGCATCGATGCCGTTCACGTCCCGCAAGGGTAAGGGCCGGGGACCAACTAGACTCATCTCTCCTTTGAGTACATTAATGAGTTGCGGTATCTCGTCGATGCTGGTTTTGCGCAGCCATTTGCCCAGTGGCGTAATCCGCGGATCGTTGCTGATCTTAAAAGTCGGACCATCTGCTTCATTGAGGTGCTCCAGCTGCGGTTGCAGTTCTTCAGCATCCGCTACCATGGTGCGAAATTTATAAATCCTAAATCTACGACGGTTATACCCGACCCGTTCTTGCTTAAAGAAAACCGGTCCCTTGGAGGTCGCTTTGATCAAAAACGCAACAAAGAGAAATAGTGGTGCCAATAGCAATAGTGCCGCTGCCGATAAGATGATATCGATCACCCTTTTTAGCCAGAGATATTCCAATTGTTGTTTCGAACCGGTATAAAGGGTGAGAATGGGCACGCCGTCGACATCATAAGCCGAGGTGCGGGCGGTCTTTAGATCGAACCAATCCGAGGGCATGCGGCAGACAATGCCCAATTCCTCGCACACCTGAGCGATCTTGCGAATGTCATCGTAATGGGTTTTTATGGGGAGAACGATGAAAACTTCATCCACCACATGGTTTTCGAGAAAATCGGGCAATTGCTCAACGTCGCAGACGATCTTACCCGGGAACAGCGGGTCTTTTTTGGCCACACCATCGACAAAGCCCAACAACCGATAACCCAACTCCGGCCGACTCAGCAACCGTTGAGCCATGTCCACCGCACGTGGACTCACACCGACGATAATGATATCCCGCAGGTTCCTCCCCGATTTGCGCAACCAAACCAGCCCTTCCCGCACCATCGTTCGAGCGGCAACAGAAAAAATCATCGCAAAAGCCCAAAAATGAACAACCACCCGATGCTGGATCTGCCGGGCAGATATGAAATAATTCAAAGCCGCAAAGAACAACACGCCCAAGGTAACCGCCTTACCAATATCCATCCACTCATGAAATCGGTTCCCCAGACGCCTCACCTCGTACAAACCAAAATAAGCGAACAAACGGTTCCATATCAACATCAACAGCATAATAGCGATCAAATCCGCCAACCTTACTTGCAAAGACAAAAACCCTCGCAATGCCCGAAGCGTCTGAACTGGGACGTGAATATACAAAGCACAAATAAACGCGCATACCATGGTGAAAAGGTCTAATACTCGCGTCCCCTTGGCTAATAATTTTTTTCGCAAATTGGTCATATCGCGTCTTGTCGCGTTTTCAAGAATAAATCATCATGTCTTTTATTTTTTACGTTTCTCCTCACAGCGAAAAGCTACGTCAGCATTCTCGTTATTGGCAATCCTCATGCCAGATTCGGCGATTTTAGCTATTATTATAACTAATTGATTATTTATAATTTATTTAATTTCTTCTCTTTTACATTACCGCCGACAGGTATTTTGTGATGTAATGTTTTTATTTCACTGTCATCGGCAAGGAACACCTGGAATGGCACATGAATATGTCATAAAAATATGACTGGTTTTTTTGTTTGTGTCGCAAATCAGAGACAGAAGACAGGTGGAGGATTTACTTGCGTTGATGATAATCCGGAACTCGGCGCAGGATAATGAGGCCTGCCAGCATGTTCATCGCTAAAACCGCTAGAGCAGCTTTATAGCGGATGACATCACCATAGCTGGCTAGTAAAAACGTCACACTACTCCATAAGAGTGGGCCGACGATGGCGGCGATCTTTCCGGACAAAGCATAGAGGCCGAAAAATTCGCCCAACCTCTCTTTCGGCACCAGAGTAATCAGCAACGGTCGTGCAGAAGTCCAAACAGAGCCCATCAACATACCCAAGATACAACCATATCCCCAGAACAGCCAGCGATTAGAGGTGAGCACAACTGCCATGAGCGTGACTACCCACAAAAAGATGACGCCGCTGAGGGTGCGCTTGGGGCCATAGTGATCGGTTAATATCCCACAAATGGCCGAGCCGATGATGGCCGAGGGGACGACGATGATGAAAAATTCGTTGGCCTGGGCGCGGGTGAATTGCATCACCGCTTGGGTATAGACCCCCATATAGATGATGACGGTCTCGACGCTGTCTTCATAGAGTAGTTTGGCCAACAGGAAACGGGGCAAGCCGGGATAGTTTTTCGAATCCACCAATGCGCGAAAGGTTTTGTGATAGGAATCTTTGAGCCGCCAGACTTCTTTCCCCTCTAGTGAAGAGTGAGGTTCCTTTACCCAGATGAAGATCGGTAGGGCAAAAATAAGAAAAACCAGGGCGGTCGGTATAAAGGCAGCGGTGGTGCCGCCGGCCGTGATGCCGGGTATGTTTAAACCGTAAAACGATCCCTCCACAAAAACGCCAGCCACAGCCAATCCCAAGATAGAGCCCAAATAACCGATGGCGACCCCATATCCCGATACCCGACCGATGGTGCGCGGCGTACTCACAGAGGGTAAGAGTGCGTTGTAGAATACCAGTCCTCCTTGGTAACTATAATTGGTGATGACAAATAGCACCATGACGATGGGAATGAGCAGCGACAGATCGGTGACTTTAACACCGACGACGCCGAGAAGAGCTGTGCAGACAATACAAGCACCGGTCATGAGGGCTAATAGAAACATCTTACCGCCACGAATATCAGACCAATGCCCCAATACCGGCAAGGTTAGCGCCACCAAGATCATCGAAAAAGAATTAGCAAAGGAGACGATGAAATCGCTTTGATGGAGATTGAGAATGATCCAGGTGCCAAAATACATGGATACCACATTCATGGAATAGGCGGTATTGGCCAGATCATAGAGAATCCAGGCTATGGTGGCGATGGGACGCGGTTTGGAAGGGACAGGTTGACTCATCATTCGACCTTGCTTTCTAACTGCCTCGCGAACAATCTGGTAGTTCTGATTTCATTACTCCCAATTCTGTATCAAAGCCTTGTTTCTTATGGCGGTCGATCGCAGAATCAGGCCCATGCACTCTGCATGTTCGGCACGATCTTTGATCAACTCATCTTGCCTTCGGAGCAGGAGAGGTGCTCTTGGGAAGGCGGATGCAGTCTTGCTACGATCTCTGAGCAGTGATTTCGGTATCTATTTACTCGTTTCGCCTGCGCCGGCGAAAGAAGATAATTTCTCTATCGAGCGGCAGAGGCGGTTGACCAGCCCGCGGTAGGTGCGATGTGGTGGCACCACCAACACGAGAATAGCTATTTGGGAAAAGATCGAAAGATAACGAAAGATCAGCTTCCTCCCTCCTGTATCTTCGATCAGAACCTCGCGCAGCGGTCCCAATGCACTCATGCGCCGAATCACTTTTTGCATCTTGCCGATCAACACCGACAGCTCTACAGCATGAGGTTCGGGCAATAATTCGATGTGAGCGATCTGCTTAGCCATTGGTAGCCCTTCAGCATCGAATAGAAAGATGGCGTCGTAGCTACCCAATTGCAGCACATCTTTCATCATCCGTTCAATGGTTTTTTGCAGCGGCGCGTCGGTTGGCGAAGGACCGTTTTCGCGCCCCTTAAACGCAGGAGGTGTTTTGGCAAATTCGACCATGAATCTTTCTTACCTGACCATATAAAACCCAATCACATCTCGGACACTTACAGGTGGCCGCCATTTTTACCATTCCCTACGAAAAAGTATGATTTTTCTCTGTCCTCAGGTTGTGTGCGCGTGGTGGCATACAACGGCGACTATATTTTTTGTAGAAGAGCGTGCATGACGCCGCGTAAGGTTTCAAAAACGCCTATGCCTTGCACCGCCACGGCCTGAAAATCGGGCACGCCCAAAAAATTTAATGTTTTTCGCATCTCTTCGACGGTTTCGATCTCCGGCAGATCCCGCTTATTATATTGCAGCACCCACGGTATATCCCCTAAGGATTGATCTTGTCCGATCAATTTGGTTTCTAAATCCATGAGAGCCTGCAAATTTTCTTCTTTTCGAGCTCTTTGGGAATCTGCGACAAAGACAACGGCATCGACGCCGCGCAATACGATCTTTCGGCTCAGATGATAATATTGCTGCCCCGGAATGGTGTAGAGATGGAATCGCGGTTTACGGCCTTTAATGCGCCCTATGTTGACTTCGAGAAAATCGAAATATAACGTCCGCTCGTCTTGCGTTTTCAGAGAGATCAGTTTACTACGCAATTCCGGTTGCAGATGGGCATGAATATACTCGAGATTGGTGGTCTTACCACCGAGGCCGGGTCCGTAGTAAACAATTTTAAAGATGATCTCCTGTCGAAGCCAATCGATATGCATATGGCAAAAACCTAGACCGACCGCAGCGGTTGCGTCCTTTGGGTGGTTAACGGCCGCGAATGCTCTGATCCAACTGTTTGGTCAACAAATCGCGAAACTCAAAATCGAGAAATCTCGCCGTTTCCTCCCTCTGTTTCCTCAGGGTTTGGATCATCAATTGCAATTTTTCTACTGCATAATGTGCCAGAACGCGAACGACTCCTAACGCCACCTTTTTCTCGAATACAATTAAAAGAAAGTATGCATCTCCGACGCTGCACAGATAACTGCATCGGGTGTTGCCTTCGTGATAGAGAAAACGGAAACGGGGCTGGTCGTCGACGAGCTTGGCCATTTCCGCTGTTGCCGCAAAATCACCGGCGGCTAACGCCGTCAGCCCGTTGATGTCCGCAGTTTCGGTCGTTCCACGATAAACGACGGGATACCCATTCAAATCTGCAAAAATGGCTAACTGTGCTTGTGATCGGTTTAAAAACTCATCGAGGATAGAGATAATCTGCTGGAAAGATTCCTCGGAGAAAACCAACCTCTTGCCATTGTTTCTGTCTAATTCCATAATGCATACCCATTACAGGTTATTCCGATTCGTGCTGTTGGGAGCTAACGATTGTACCCCCCATGATTACCACCACTGCTCCGTTAGCTGAAAAACAAATCGAAGTTAATGACCCAGTTGCAAACGCTTGATCAGAAACTCGGGCAATCCTGCTTTTTCCATGGCTTGTTGGGTTTTTTTGACGTCATAGGGTACACGGATGAACTTTACTGCACCCGTTTGGTCATCAAAAATAACAAAGGCCGCATCTGCATTTCCATCGCGAGGTTGCCCCACGCTTCCGACATTGATGATGTACCTTGTATGGTTGCTCAAAACAAAATCCGTTGGCCGTTTCGTTCGAATATGACCTTCGGGGTATAATTCAAAATAACAGGCCGCATGAGTGTGGCCGATAAAACAAACCTGCTCGCTGAAAGCGCTAAAATGGCTCTCTGCATCGCTACCATTTAAAATATAATCCCACTCCAGCGGACTTGACGGCGTAGCATGCACATAAAAAGCCTTGCTCGAAGAGCTGCTTACCACAAACTGCAACAACTCCTCCCGCCCCTTGTCCGATAATACCTCGCGCGTCCAATACACAGCCTTACGTGCAAACAGATTGAAATCCGAGATATCCGTCCGACCCAACACCGCATCGTCGTGATTTCCCAGTATTTTGACGCTCGCAACAACGCCGATCCGACTCAGGCATTCATTCGGAAAAGGGCCATAACCAACCACATCACCCAAACAGACGATTTCGTCGACTTTTTCGCTTTCGATCCGCTGCAAAACCTGCTCCAAAGCTGCCAAGTTGCTGTGAATGTCCGAAATGATCGCCTGCCGCATTTTGTCTCCTAAATGATTTTAAATATAATGTTTCTCAAAGCACGAAGCAAGCAATATTTTTGTTTTTTATTGAGATATTCACTTGATATTTTCGCAAATATTGTTAGATTAAGTTTTCAATCCGCATAAACTGGAATGCAGCTATCGGGTTCATCCAAAAAATGATGAGTACGTTGCTCAAGTTTGTTCGGCAAAACATAAAGGGAGAAAGTTTATGTTCGGTCACATACCTGTTCTCATGGTAGAAGGTCGCACCTTAGCCGAGGCATGGGAAAAGTCTCTCATCGCCGTCTACAACAATGGTTGTACGATCTCCACCGAATATGACAAGCCCGGCGATCCACCCAGCAAGGACTGTACCATTATCATCGTCACCCACCATCCGCTGGCAGAGCCGATGATTCACAGAGATTTTCCCGGCGGTTTGGAGGATCTGCAGGAATATGTAATGGAAGTGCTTGATGGCATCAAAGACCATTGCGTGCGCAGCAGCGCCGACGATGCCCATGATACCCGCTGGGAATACACCTATCACCAACGTCTATTCAATTATACTCTGCCTTCCACCGAGCAACATTTCGACCAAATTGCCATGATAGCTGAAAAATTGGCTAAAACACCCCACAGCCGTCGTGCCCAGGCCATCACCTGGAAGGTATGGGAGGACAATTTTTGCTACGACCCCGCCTGCCTTCAGAGCATCTGGTGCCGTGTTCTGCCCGACGAGCAGGGACGATGGCTATTGAATACCAACATTCGTTTCCGCTCCAACGATGCTTACAAAGCCGCTTTTATGAATATGTTCGCTCTGACACAATTACAAAAACGCATCGCCGATTCAATCGCCCAATTATCAGGACGCGAAGTATTATTAGGACGATACGTCCATCAAGCCGACAGTTATCACATTTATGGATCCTATTTCGGCGAGTTTGAGGAACGCTTTTTAAAGAATTTGACGCTGCGCACCTTCGAACAACGCACGTTTCGCTACCAGGATGTAAAAGAGATCATGGAAGAAGCGGTGCCAGCCATCTTGGAAAAGGCCAAACACATGGGTCGGCAGCCATCTTAACCGTTTTCGTCCTGAAAAATTTTCTGATAAATTTCGCGACTCTCGCAGTACACATTTTGAAAAAATGATAGGTATCCCACACTTACAAGGTGCTTGAATAACATTCGGATGGGGAAAGGTACTGTTGATTGGTTATCCCACGCCTCCCTTCTGCTTGGCACAATAAGAACCCATCAATGCCCTTGGTTTTCAGTTGTGCCTTTTATTCTATGGCTTAATAGAACATCTTCAACCTTTGACGACGAGTTAATCACAATCTACGTTACCCATAATCTTTTGATTTCCTACCCTCAGCAGGCAACTAATTTTTGACCCTTGCTCATTACCAATTTTTTCTTTATCTTTATGGGTACAAGTGAAAAAGAAATAAATAGAAAACGAAAGGCAAGAAAGATGAGCGAAAAGCATCACGATCTCGCTGCTGGCATCAAGATGGCGATTGACATGGAAAAGAAGGGGCGAGCATTTTATTTAGAAGCCGCAGCCAAGACCGCCAACGAAACCGGCAAGGCTATTTTCTCGCGCCTGGCAGATGAAGAAGCGGTGCATCTGGCCACTTTCGAGCGCATGCTGGATGCACAAAAGCCGGTCGCAGATTGGCGCTCTTTGCTGCGGGAATATCCCAGCCAACCCCACATTCCGGTTTTCGATGAAAAGGCAAAAAAATCCCTCAAGCGCGCCACCACCGATGAACTGCAAGCCTTGCGTATTGCCATGCAACAAGAACGGGAGGCGATGGAGTATTACGGCGAGCTATCCCAGCAGGCCGACGATGAGGCAATAAAGCATATTTTCGACTTTGTACGCCAACAAGAAGTCTATCACTATGACCTCTTGCAAGCCGAATACGATGCCATCACCCAGACCGGATTTTGGTTTGATACACCCGAGTTCCGCATGGATGGTAAATTCTAATGGAGGTATAGGTTGGACATTCAATTCTTCGGCGGCGTTCGCTCGGTCACCGGTACCATGCACCTTCTCTTGGTGAATGGCAAAAGGATACTGTTGGACTGCGGACTTTATCAAGGCAAGCGTAAAGAGGCCTTTGAACGCAACCGTCACCTCCCCTTCGATGCTGCGAGCATTGATGCCATGGTGTTGTCGCATGCTCATATCGATCACAGTGGCAACATTCCCAATTTGGTAAAAGCGGGTTTTAATGGCTATATCTTTTGCACGCATGCCACGCGTGATCTGTGCAGCATCATGTTGCAGGATTCCGGCCATATCCAGGAAAAAGACGTCGAATTTGTCAACAAAAAACGCCGAGCCCAGGGAAAAGTCGAATTTGAACCGCTCTATACAGTTGAAGAGGCGCAAAAGTCCCTCAATTATTTCTGTAGCATCAGTTATCAGCGTCCGTTTGAGATCGCCGAAGGCGTGCAGCTAACCTTTTTGGATGCTGGTCATATTCTCGGCTCCGCCATCACGGTATTAGATATCAAAGAAGGGAGAAAAAAATATCGATTGGTTTTCAGCGGCGATTTAGGTCGACCCAATATGCCCATCCTCCGTGACCCAGGCACGGTTGCGGATGCTGATATTTTATTGATCGAAAGCACGTATGGCGGTATGCACCATGACGATCGAGAACAGGTGATGGAAAAATTTGCTGCTGTCATCAACCAAACGGTTGCTCGCGGCGGGAAAATCATTGTCCCTGCCTTCTCTGTCGGCCGAACCCAGGAATTGGTGTATACCCTCCATCAACTGGCAGATGCCGGTAAAATTGCCGATATCCCTATATTCGTCGATAGCCCCCTCTCCGTAAATGCCACCGAGGTCTTTCGCGCCCATCCCGAATGTTACGACGAAGAAACCAGTCGCATGCTTCATGAAGGGAACGATCCCTTTGGATTTCATCATCTCCACTATGTCAAGGACCTGCAAGAATCTATCAAGCTGAATAGCTTCCAAGAACCCTGCATGATCATCTCCGCTTCCGGCATGTGTGAGGCAGGTCGCATCCTCCATCACCTGAAAAACAATATCGAAAACCCAAATAACACCATTTTGATTATTGGATATATGGCCGAAAACACGCTCGGTAAAAAAATTCTCGATAACGAGCCCATTGTCCACATCTTTGGCGACGAATATCATTTACGGGCGCAGGTGGCCAAATTCAATGCTTTCAGCGCCCATGCTGATCACGAAGAATTATTACAATGGACGAGTCATTTGAACAATGACCGTCTACGCCATATTTTCATCCTCCATGGCGAGTTAAGCAAAAGCGAAGCCCTGGCCAATGGCATAGCTTCCATCGGGTTCAGCGGTATTTACATCCCTGAGAGCGAACAGATCTTTCATTTATGAGAATTGAAAATGAATAGAGCAGACCAAAATCCCGTTTTATCAATCATCCGAGGGGGGCTGTTGTTTGTCGGCAGCATGGCGCTGCTATTGAATGCAGGCGAAAGCCAAAGCCCTTCTTTTTCCATCAGCGGCACCGTGCGTGATGCGAATTCGTATCGCGAGATTCCCGGCGTGAATATCCTGATAGTGGGCACGCAATACGGGACATCTGCCAGCGGCTCTGGCCGTTATGTGCTGAAAATTCCGGCGGATGTTAGCCACGGCCGCGTTCGCTTCCAGCACATCTCCTATTATCCTCTCGAGATGAACATTGATTCGCTATCCCAAAAGCCAGACGTGCTGTTACAACCACGCATCATTACCATGCCAGGGGTTGAAGTCGTGAGCCAAGGAGAAAGACCCAGCTTTGAAATTTTACGCGATCTCCCACAAGCCGTTACCATGCTGGATGCCAGCAAATTTGAATTGCGCGGCTTTGTCGATGCTGGCGATTATCTTCGCACCGATGCCGCCATCCAAGTGGATGAAATGATGAGCGGTAGAAAAACGTTATCCCTCCGCGGCGGCAACTCCGACGACGTGGTCGTCCTCTACAACGGCGTCAAACTCAACAGCTTGCTCGATAACACCTTTGATTTTTCCCTCATCGACCTGGATCGCCTGCAACGATTTGAAGTCATCCGCGGCGGCAACACCGCTCTATTCGGGCCAGAAGCTTTTTCCGGCGTCATCAATATTGTGCCGCAGCTGACGGAAAAATATCTGGCGCAATTACAATATCGTATAGGCACTTATAGTACCGAAAACATCACCCTCAACCTCAACAAGAGTTTTCGGAGAGTTACAGCTTCCTATGGCTTCAAAGCGAGCGAAGTGACGCGGCAGTTCGCTGGAGCAAATCCACAACAAAATTTGGTGAATCGCGCTGGACATCACACACTGGATGTGCAATATCTTTTGCCGACTGCAACCATCCGCCAGCCAGCAAAAGTCCTCCATCTGACGTTTCTTCATTCGGATTTAAAGTACGACAACCATCGCGACCATGAGAATGATAAACTCGCTCAAAATCTCCTCTCTCTAAAATATAGCGGTACCGTTGCTGGATTGCAAGATTTTCATGTTTTGGCGTACGTTCGTGAATTTGAGGATGATCTGGAATTAAAGTATCAGAGCAGCCCGGTTACGCGCTCGGTCAAAGAACAATCCGTTTGCTTCCACACCGAAAAGGTGATCACCTCGCAAGCCCTGGAATGGGTGGCTGGTTATCAATTCAGTCGTTCCAATCTCGACTTGTTCGACGATCGCCAAGAATACTATCGCCCCCTCAAGGAGCAGGATGCCAAAGTGGTACGATTACACCATGGTCTGGTGATGGTGGGCAAAATCAAAGGCCCCACAGGGTCAAATGTTATCAATTCCTTTGAGGTCAACCTCAGCGGACGCTTTGATTCCATTCAGGATGATCAGCAAATTCACTCGACTCTCTATCAATATGGTAAAAAGGGCATGGAGATCCTCAGCAGCGATACGCAAAACGACACACGCCATCAGGCCACCAGTCTAAAATTGGCCTCCAGCTTGAACGGTCACAGCAAAAATACTTTTTTTCAGAGTTATTTGAACGTCGGTGCCAACAGCAAATTCCCGACGTTGGTGCAGTCCATGGGCAACCCGATCTTGTTTCAGAAAGAGGGCAATGTAGTACCCCTCAAGGTCGAACGGGTGCGCAGCTTGGAATTGGGCATGGAAATTCGTCACGAAATCCAAGATCCATGGCTTTCCGGTTGGACGGCCACCGCCAACTATTTCCAGAATCATTATGACAATAAATTTCGTGCGTATTCTACCCCCGGCATCCCCATCACTTTTTATGATAATGTCCCGGTGGCGCGCATCTCTGGTAGTGAAGGCAAATATGGCGTCTATTTTCTCCGGAATAAAATTTCTACAGAATTGAGTCTAACCAAATTATATATCTCTGAAAAAGCGGCTTTTCCGTTCAAATCCGACTTTAAGGTGACTATGAGTTTTAATATCGATCATGCTGGTTATTTCCTCAATGTGCTTGGATTCCATGAAAGCGAACAGACCGGCTGGTTGCGCACACAAGACAATGAATTCATTGAAATCCTTCTGCCAGCACAAACCAATGTAGATGTTCACCTCGGCAAGATCTTCCATATACGGCTATTCAAATGCTTCGTCAATTTCTCCGGCCGGAATTTACTAAATACCCAGCAGGTTTTGATGCAAGGATTGGCATTGCGGGATAAACGCTTTTATCTCTCGGTCGGATTACAAATTTAAATTCGAGGAGCACACGTCCATGCCTGCCCCATGTTTTGTCCCATCCAAACCAGCGGTGATTTATTCACGCAAGCCCAAAATTCATCCGCACTCGGCATTGACGGCCATCTTTACGGCTGCGCTCCTTTTATGGGCGAGCTGCGGCAATTTCTTCTCCAGTGATGAAATCCAGCTCGACCCGCGCACTATAAGGGGCACCGTCCATCTCAGCCAATCGAACGATTTAGCCAAAATTTTTATTTACTTGGATGGCATTAACATCGGCACGTTTACCGATGCAAACGGTATGTTCCAGCTAACACTGCCCCCCAACCTTGGCGCTGCTGGCGGTTCTGTCAGCGGCGTATTCGACCTCTATTTTTACGTAGCGAATTATAACCTAAAGAAGGTAAGAGTGGCCATACAAAATGGGCAATTTGTTTTCGGACAAGAGGGACTCGATCAAAACGGTAAGATCACTCCCACACCGATGCTCTCCAGAGCCGTCCGCATCGAAGTCATCCCCACCTCAGGATACGAAGGAGTAGCAAGCCGATATGCGGCAAAAATCAGGATTACTGCCGAGGGCGATCCTGTGCCGGTCGATTTACCCAACGCTTCGCCGCAAATGATCGGCGGTGCCTTGCTGCAAAATCTCGATACCGACTCGGTATTCATAAAAAGGATGTACACCTCAGGGTATGCGCAAATCTATCACTTTACCGCCTATCAGAGCGGCTGCGATTTTTCTTTCATCTTCGACAGCAAAGATTTAAATCTGCCAGCCGGTCGCTATCGTATCGTACCCCACGTACTTCCCAACTATGATGCGTTAGCGAAGAAGATAGCCAATTGTATGGATATGGAACCCACGGTTTTGACGAAAGATTATTTGAAATGGCCGATACGATTCATCGATGGGGAGGTGACCATCAAAGAAGAGAAACCACCGCCGCCGGAGTAATATCGTCTTCAAATGATGGGTTTGGTTAAAAGACATAAAAGACAGGGTATGTGGTTCTCAAGCTTTAGCTTGAACGAATACATAGGATGCGATTCATTTTGAAATAGGCTAAGGTAAAAAAATAAAAATGATCAAGTACGTTGTTCAAGCTTTAGCTTGCCCATGCTTTGACTTTGAATAAATATTCATTTTTTTAGTAAAATGGCTCTTCAATTTATTTTCTAGTCCCATGTCAAACCTTTACATCGGCAGCTGCAGCTGGAAATATCCATCATGGAAGGGATTGGTCTACTCGGCAGCAACCGGCATTGACTATTTACAAGAATACGCGCAAAAATACAACACCGTGGAAGTCGATCAATGGTTCTGGTCGTTGTTCGCTGATGATGTGATCAAATGGCCCGCTGCCGCTGATGTCGCTGCTTATCGCCGCGCGGTCCCCCCTCACTTTCGTTTCAGCATCAAAGCACCCAACAGCCTGACCTTGACGCATTTTTATCAGAAAAACAAAAACGAGCCGCTTAGGGTCAATCCCCATTTCCTCTCCGCCGATTTATACCGCCGCTTTCTCGAAACCATAGCTCCGTTGCACGATGTGATGGGGCCGATTCTGCTGCAATTCGAATATCTCAATCGCCAGAAAATATCTTCTCAAAAGGCCTTTATGGATCGTTTAAAAGCGTTCAGAAAATCTATACCTGCGATGCCTGTGGTGGGAATCGAAACGCGCAACGCCTCTTATCTCAATAACGAATTTTTCGGTTTTCTCAGCGAAAATCATTTTATCCCCGTGTTATTGCAGGGGTACTGGATGCCATCCATCGTTGAGGTTTATAAAAAATTCAGCTCATATCTGAAGGAATCTCCCATCATCGTTATCCGACTCCATGGGCCCGATCGCAGCGGCATCGAGCGCGAAAGCGGTGGCGACTGGAGCCGCACCATCTACGACCGCAGCGAGGAATTGCAGGCCATCGCGCAAATCTGTTGTGAGCTGCTTTCTGCGGGACAAGAGGTTTATGTTAACGTCAACAACCATTATGAGGGTTCGGCGCCGCTGACGATTGCGCGGTTAATAAATTTACTTCAAAATAAAACTTATAGTCTGAATTGATGGCGCCAAAGCCTCTAACCTTAAGCTCGCCAATAACTAAATAATAGATAATGGCAATGTAAAAAGTTTATTATTCAAGTTTGAAGGAGTTTGTACAACTAAAAAAACCTATGATGTCGAGGATTACCAGCGACGAGATTTTAAATCCTCTTACCTGTTTTAACCATAAGTGTAATAATCGTCAGAGACGACTCTTGGTATGTCGACGCGTGCCAGCGATGATAAAGCTTTTTTCACACTTTTTATAGATGAAAAGCATTATAAGAAAAGTTGTCCCTGACGACGTTTAGAGAAATATATAGAAAATAGAAACCATTTTCGCTATTAAGGATCAAACCTTTGACTTATTCCAAATGGATGGTCATCATGAATAAAAAAATGATAAAGCCAATAGCCATCAATCAAACACCCGCAAGCACCGGGGGCGCAAGGATACCGTAATAGGAGTCCGCCCTAATATCTCCCCATCCGGTGTGAGGGTTTTATCAAAGGCGGGTTCGAAGCGCATTTCTCGCGCCTGAAAAGTCTCCACCTCTGGCATGCGCACATGTGTACCGGTAAAAATTTTCGGCAACGCAGTGAGCAACCGCCGTCGGCTGACTTTATTCAGCAATACCACATCTAATAGGCCATCGTCGATTTTGGCTGTGGGCGCCATGAGCATATCGCCGCCGGTTTTGGTGGAATTACAGATTTCCACGAAAATATTGTTGCGTTCAAAAGTGCGGCCATCGATTTCAACCCGCAAGGGAAAGGACTGTAATCTCTTGGTGATGATAAACACACCGATAACATAACTCAACGCGCCGAACTTTTTATACTCATGGGCTTTTTGAGCGACGTCGGCAACAAAACCGAAACCAAGGATGTTGATGAAATAAAAACTGCGATCCGCAGCCTGACAATACCCGAGATCGATCAGGCGGGTGCGTCCATTCGCAATTTTTTCCACAGCATCTTGGATATTGCGAATGTGCAAATCACGTGAGAATGAATTGCCTGTTCCCACCGGGATCACCCCTATGGGTAATGGCCATCCCGAATTTTCTCGGGCTATGCCATTGATCACTTCAAAGAGGGTGCCATCGCCGCCGACAGCGACAATCCCGTCCCACGAACCCTCAACGGCGCTGCGGGCGAGCTCGAGCATATGCCCAGGATATTCGGAGAAACGCATTTCCGTGGCAAGCCCTCTATCGCTAAAAAGCTGTTGCGCTTGGGCGGCCACTGCAACCCCTCTCTTTTGGCCAGCAGCGGGATTGACCAGCATCAGTACTTTCATCGCCATAGATAGTTTTACATTTAGTTTAAAAAGGACTCAATAATGCGCAAAAATGGAAGAGTTTTTTTTATAGGAAAATGATTATATACCCTTTGACCATTCAAATCACATCTCATTTTATCGCATGGATAGAACAAAATAAAAATAGGCCATTTACCAATAAAATAAAAAAAGCCCCACCAAGGGGGCTTTAAATCAAGCTTTCAGCGCTATTTCAAACTATAGGTGACACCAACTTGAATAGTCAGCCAATCACCATCGGACATGCTGTATTTAATTTCAGCAAAACCATCAATTTCCGGCGAGAACTTTTTGGCTACCCCACCCAGCAAGTGGATGGAAATATCGGTTTCGCTTTCGGAATTACTGCCCCATCCTTCAACCTCCACCTCTGCCGTGGCGATGTTAAGTCCGAGGCCACCACCGACATAGGGCTTTATGTCCGCAGTCGAAAATTGATATTTCACAATAGCGGCAATATCGATGACGGATAAACTGCTCTCAAAACCATAGCCCTCTTCACTTTTGCCCCAATAGTCCAGATAAGCGAATAAACCAAGGTTGGGCATGAGTGTGCCCAAATCCATGTGAGTACCTACTCCCAGCGTGCCTTCCATGTCTTCGGGATCGACATAACCTAAACGAATGCCCACGCCATTCAACCCAACTTGAGCCGATACCAGGCTGGTTAGACTCAGGATGGCAATAAGAATAAATAATTTCTTCATCATCATCTCCTTTGAGTATGTTTAATTTATATTATTTTTTTAATATACGTATTTTTTGGATAAATGTCAAGGTAATCTCAAAATTTATTCTTATACTTAGCAGGATGATATAACAAAAGTTTGCTTTTCCTATAATATGGTATCATTTCTCATCAGCTGAGCTATTGAAATATTGCTCGCCTAATGGCTGTTATTATAAGAAAAGTTATAAAGATTGAGACCTGAATGCTTTGTTACCTTGCCAGTAGGGTTTAAAAATCCTACTCAATAGAAGAATCAGGTTACGCTTCAAACGATTCATAATAAAAAGTCCTTATTAAGATAAGGCAATTGGATCATGAATAAATACTTTAATCAACTTATTAGCCATTGATGTTGTCAGTAACATTTTGTTTTTTGAGTTAATCCACAGGAGCTTCGATGTTTACCAGAAAGAAAATTTTATCAACAACCGTATTCATTTTTGCATTAGTGACCATTGTTTCATATATGCAGACGAACCACCTATTTCCCCAGGAGAAGCCTATGAAATATAATAAATTGACTCCAGAAGAGGAACGCGTGATCGTGCATAAAGGTACCGAGAGACTTTTTACTGGCAAGTATTACAAACACCACGAAAAGGGCACCTATGTGTGCAAGCGGTGTGATGCTCCTCTATATCGTTCGGACGATAAATTTGACTCTGGCTGCGGTTGGCCGAGTTTTGACGATGAAATTCCCGGTGCCGTCAAGCGGGTGCCGGATGCCGATGGCGTGCGCACGGAGATCATCTGCGCCAACTGCGGTGCCCATCTGGGCCATGTATTCGAAGGCGAAGGTTTTACCCCAAAAAATACACGCCATTGCGTCAATTCCATATCATTGAATTTTATCCCTGCTGAAACTACCACTATGATGGAGAAGGCCTATTTCGCCGGCGGCTGTTTTTGGGGCGTGGAATATCATTTCGAAAAAGTCAAGGGCGTACGCTCGGTGCGGTCTGGCTATATGGGCGGACATGTGGAAAATCCGACCTATGAACAAGTCTGTTACACACATACTGGCCACGCCGAGACTGTCGAAATCGAATATGATCCTAAACAGGTGAGTTATGAACAATTGGCCAAATTATTTTTCGAAATTCACGACCCTACCCAGCTCAATCGCCAGGGGCCTGATGTGGGTGAGCAATATCGCTCGGCCATTTTCTATACCGATGAAAAACAAAAAGCCACTGCCTTGAAACTGATTGAGATTCTCCAGCAGAAAGGTTATCGCGTTGTCACTAAAGTCGAGCCGGCGGCGATGTTTTGGCCGGCGGAGGACTATCATCAAGATTATTATCAAAGGACCGGCAAACAGCCCTACTGCCATTTTTATACCAAGAGATTTTAAATGGTGCGAATTTTTGATAGGCGAACCTCAAAGATCTAATAGTAAATGGGGGAAAACCTCAAAAGAGGTATGCTATCAAGGATCACAGCTAAGAGACCACGCTAACTCCAATCTTTTTAATTAATTGTCAATATTAGATATAGCGTGATCCATTAAAGTTGTCGACTTTTCATAGTAGCACCCGCAAATCTGTTAGATCATACACCGTCAATGCCGCAGGCACGACGTGAACCAGGTTTCGGCTTGCCAGATAGGGATCAGTCACTAATGATTCGTAGGATATGAGGTCATCTTTTAATATAACCTGGCCGAAGAGTGAACGCTCCAATGCGGCGGCGTGCAGGGCAGGTATGGAGACCTGATTGCCACGAGCGATCAAGGTTATTTTCGTTTTCAGCTTAAAAAATCGCCGGGCTGCAGACGCGGCGGCGAGAATGTCTTCGCTGCGCATGGCTGTATAGGAACGGCCCAGCATGTAGCTGAGCACGACATAAGCGTCTTCCAATCCATACCAGGGATTGGCGATGCTGCGGGTCTCACCGAGTCCGCGCAGATCCACGGCCAGTACGGCCTGGCCTTGCTGCAAAGCCTTCTTAACAGCACTCGCGGTATCCGCGCTGCTTTTGCCCTGTTCATCCAGCCATAGCACGACGTTCTTTATTTTATTATCGGGGATGAACGCCAAAGAGGGTAACACGATCCCTTTGTCTGGGGTAATGATCCATTTTTGCAGACAATAGCCGGCGAATGCGGTGGTGCCGATGATTTCGATTTTCGGTTTTGGCAGCTCTGCGGGGCGACGGATGCCAGTAATGCGACGCACCATCTTCAACACTTTTTTTGAGCCTTTTTCGGCCCAGAGGGCACGGCGATGTTCACGAAGGGAGAGTAAACGCTCGTGATTGACATCGTAAACCGATCGGGCGCCTTCCAGATCGAGCACCTGGCCGGTGGGCGTGACCTGTATTTCGGCATCGCTGAGCACCGGCAGAGAATCCGGTTCGCTGACGGTGAGGTTTTTGCCTGCCAGCCAGCGGAGCATCCACGAAGCGGTGGCCTCACGATGAGATCGATGCCAACTATGCTTCCCCGGATCGACGCTCAGGGCGATATGGTCTGCAGCGCCAAGTCGCTCGTAAATGGTACTGGCTACTTCCATGGCCGCGCGCGTGCCGGAGATGGGAAAAAAATCTTGTTCGGCGGCGGCTACCAGCGTCGGCATCGGTGCCCGCATCAGCAGGAACCCCCAATGATTCAAGCCAGCCCGCAGTTGGCCGGCGATGTTTTGTTCGGCGTCGGCGGGGACGTCGTTGCGATCGCGGATCAATGCCAACCAATGCGCCAAATCGGTGATGTAGCAGGAAGGGGCAGCCGCTTTCACGCGATCGTCGATACTCATCACCTGCGCGGTCTGGGTGCCGCCGCCGCTCTGTCCGGCCATGCCCAGTCGCTGACCGTCGATATCCACTCGTGATTGAAGATAATCCAGACAACGTAGGGCGTCATAAACCATGAATTGCGCAATATTGGTGCCCAATAACATGCAGCCGATGCCGAAGGCATTATGCGCCCGCGTACCCCACAAACGCGACTGACCTTCCGGTGGTCGCCATTGCAGTCGCTCGCCATGATCGATGGCATCGAACATCAAGGCTGCGATGCCGTTGATGGCCAGGAGAGCGGCGCCACGTTGATAAGCCTCGAACCCCTTGCCATTTTGCGTATGACCACAAGCCACCAGCACCGCCGGATAGGGCGGCGGATACAGCGACGAATCCGGTAAAAATAACACTGCTGTAACATAGACACCGGGTTGTGATTGCAGCAAAACCTTTTCCACCCGATATCCGGGTCGTGTGAGCCTGCCGGTGATGCGCGCATTCAGCGGCGTATGCTGCGAGGGCAGTCCGCCTATGACTTGTACCAGCCAAGTCCGCATCTTTGCCTGCCATTGGTGGATATCCTCTGCATGGCGCAGCTGCAATATCTGCTGCCGTTGACTCTGCAAGAGCGCCATCGCTTGGTCCATGAGATAGGTGTGCATCATCAGATCTGCAGGCATACTGTCGACCTTGCCGTTCAAAACCTCTAACGTTAGAGCTGGATTCTCGGTCTGGATTAGACTGTCTGGCCTTGATTTTTCGATTTGATGGTTCCCATCGAGCGCTGGCGTCGGGTTCTCGGCTACCTGAATCAGATCGGTCACACAAGAACGAGCTTGGGATACCGCCGTCAGTTTTTCCGTCGCCTCGTCGGCCGCTTGAAGTGTCGATATGAGTATCGAGGCTACAAGTAAAAAAGCCGTGCACCGAAAGGATTTTAATCGGGTGATCATCCTTTGATGTATATATATTGACAGAGACATGGCAAAATCACCTCGTGAATGATGGTTCAGATATCCATTCTGACAAACACTGAGCGTGGGGTGGTGAAATTAAAGATACGAGCATGTTTCATTGCCTTCGACAAGAAATATCCATCCTATTACCTTGACAATTAGTTTTGGGGAAAAGTTGTCAAAAACTATAAATGGCATCCACGTATATTGTTCGAGCTTGAGTTTGCAAAAACAAAAGATCTTCATAAAAATGATAAAAAACGCTGTAAGTATTGTAAAAGCTGAAAAATAATATATTTAATATTATCAAACAATTACGGCTATGGTCATTGAAGATGTCTCGTCGCTGGCGCTCCTCGACATGACACGTTTTTAGGGGTTTTCACACAATAACTTTAGCTTGGTAAATTGCTTCAAAATGATAGTCTGACACTTTTATTCTCGGCGCGCTCTGGTTTAAAAGCCCATTTTTCAAATTTACCCAATCCCGATAAAGGGGTGCCCATTGTCGGAACCTACCAAAGTCACCATGACTAAGCATTCATTTTACGAATTAAACGAAAACATATCACCGGCTCTCTTTCAGCAGCAACCCTCTATTGGCATCTATATAGGCATATTTTTTACCGTGCAAATAACGTAATTCCAAGAAATGTTTACGAGGAAAATCAGCATCCTCTGAAAGGTATAGTTCATATTTTTTGTCGATCGAAGTGGCGTTCCCTCGAAGCGCCAGCCGCACCGTGCCGAGGGAGTAAACCGATAAAATCAGATCGCCGTTTTCAGCGAGGTGGGGATTGCTGAGCATTCGAATAAATATGATACTATAGCTTGGTTCAACGGAGTAAGAAAATTTCTTTTTAGCCGCAGCAATCCTTTCCGATTCGAAGTGGATTTCTTCGAGAAAATTTCCCTTGTAATCATATCTACGAATACAAGGGGCGGCGATAAAGACGAACCATATATAGGGGGAATGGGGAGAAGCGATGATTTGATACGACAACCGCTGATCTTCAACATAGACCAGGCTATCGTCGCTGCGGATGGGACCGATTCGCTTGATTTCATTTCCCAAGCTGTCGGCCAGAACAGCCATGTATAAAAGCTGTGGATCGATGGGGCGCGGTGGCTCCGAGGCTTTACGCGGCACTGGACAGGAAGGCCCAAGTGAGGGTAAGTACAAGAGGGTGCCGTTTTTACCCAAAGCAAATTGATAATGGTCCACAAAGACGTGTGTCATCGCCCGAATCAATCGGCCGTAGAGATCAAAAACCTGCAGGCGCATGCCTACATGATCGGCTATGTACAATGTTTTATTCGTGCGGTGGAAAGGAGCGATATTCGAAGTATGCCAAAGATGCCCTGGTAACTTGCCGCTGGGAATGACGGTGCGCAGAAACGCTCCATCCTTGGATAGTTGGACCAAACGATCCGCTTCACTGTCTAAAACGTAAATCGACGAATCCGGTCCTTCGGCCAATACCCTGATCATCTGGATGTATTTGTCGCGATCGGTTTCGTACCAATTTCGGTCGTAGATAATTTTCAAAGGGACTTTTTCGCATTCCAATGAAGGTGACAAGTGGTCGATGTTCAGGATAGTTGTGTTCTGTGGTTGATAGGAGGGTTTTGGATGTCGACAGCCAATACAAAAGTACAACAACAGGATGATGACGAGTGTAGCTTTTTTCATGACCATTCCCCTCCAGATATATCAATGGGTTAGGGGTCGCAATTTGAACGGATTACTTTGAATACATCTCACAAATGAGAATTTAACGGGTTTGCTGTGATAATGTGACGAGGTAGTATGTTTTTCGGTGCAGAATCGACCGCAGCACTTTCTTGTTCCCGAGCGCTTATCTAAACGAATGAGTGCCGATAGTAGATAAGGCGGTTTGCCGAGTTACGCAAGTTATTCGGTAAACGTCGGTGCTCACCTCCGCGTGGATAATAGCAGAAAACGTCAAGCATAATTTTAAATCGAAGCGATGCACGTAAACTCGGAATTTCATCGGCTGTTTATGGGCCAGGTACTGCACTTCCTCAGTTGTTTAGATATCTTTTAATTGAGCTGATAGAAACGGAATTTCATTTTTGGCAATATCCCAAACAATATCAATATTTACGCCAAAATAATCATGGACTAGGTTGTCTCTTGTTCCAGCTATATCTTTCCAAGGTATATTGGGAAAGTTTTTCTTTATTTCTTCTGATAGCAATTTAGCAGCTTAACCCCAAATCTCCTTATTTCTGATCACGGCATCTTGTGTTTTAAAATCATGTAAAAAATCATCATCGCTCTGATCTTCTAACAGCAAAAATCTAAAAACGTTTTTGGTCTTTATCAAGCGTTACCTTTGATTTCCATCAACGGCAGTCGCACGATAACGGTAGTACCCTTGCCCACTTGGCTCTGGATGTGTATTTCACCCTGGTGCTGCTCGACGATTTGTTTGACGATGGGCAGCCCCAAACCTGTGCCCTGACCTTCGGGTTTAGTGGTAAAAAAAGGCTGAAAAATCTTATTCAATAATTGCGGTGGAATCCCTGTACCTGTATCGGTAAAGTGCATTTCATAAAAATTACCATTGTTTAGGGTAACAATGGTCAATTTACCGCCAGGCTGCATGGCATGTGCGGCATTGATTTCGATGTTGCGGATCACCTGTTCCAATAAATTGCGGTCGCCGTTGACGTACCCACATTTAGAGCACAATTGTCGTTCGATGGTAAAATGTTTGAGCACACCTGTTAGCAAAAGAGTGTCAGTCGTTTCCTGAACAATGATATTAACATCCAGGGGTTCAAAGTGCGGTTTGCTCGGTTTGGATAGCGAGAGTAAATTTTTACCATGGATGGCTACTTTGTTGAGATTATCGGCAAAGATGGTGGCTATCTCTTTGACTTTTTCCGGTTGGTTGTAATGCTTTTGCAACATTTCGGCTTGAATGATCAAACCACTAACCAAGTTGTTGAGTTCATGGCCGATGCTGCCGGCGATGACGCCCAGAGTCGCCTGTTTTTCGGTGCGCAATAGTTGTTCATGGGCCAACTTTAATTCGGTGATGTCCTTGTACATCAGCGAGACGGCATCGATTTGGCCGGCGGCATTCTTTATCGGTGCGGCCGAAATCAGCACATGTTTGGCCTCGCCAGCTTTGTTGTAGCGGATGGCTTCCAGGCTGCGGATGCTCTCGCCCTTCAATACCCGCGACGATAGGCTTTGCGCTTCCCTCTCGGCGCGGTCGCGAAAAATCAAATCGTCTAAATCCTTGCCCAAGGCTTCCTGTTCTGAATATCCGAAGACCATCTCTGCGCCACGATTCCACGACACCACTTTGCCTTCGGGCGACATGGTGATGATGGCATCCGCCGCAAATTCGACGATGCTGCGGTTGCGCTGCTCCGACTCGCGCAATTCGTTAATGATGTCCCATACCAATCGCCCAAGTGTCTTGGATATTTGCCGGATTTTTTTGGCGTATTGCTGGGTTTTGAGGTCGGTCGTGTCTAAAGACTTTTTCTCATGCGTCATGGTTTTCTGCTCGATATATGCAAACTTTTTTTGGGCGCAAAATTACTCTCTAATTAAATTTATCGATTTTTTTCAAATTTATCAACTCAAAATGTCTTGGAGGATGAGAAGGGCCGCCTGAATTCCCCATTTTACCCCAATGTTGGAATTCACTCTATAGGGTTTCATGCTCCGATGTGGGCTGTTGCTATGAAAGGCTAAAGCCTGAATTCCCGCTGGCGGACGGAAAAACAAAACCTAAAAAAACAGCGGAATTTACCCTTGTACATTGAATTTAGATTGAGTATAAAAGTTCTTTGGATTAACGAAAAAAATATGTATCCTGACAGAAGAGAAGGGATCACCCTTG
>FWPV01003051.1_pt1 | contig 39073 bp, 19 predicted proteins | sample 2228371 | NCBI WGS metagenome assembly FWPV01 (sample SAMEA103939776, study PRJEB20133) | metagenome
AACCGCAACCGCATAAGAATCGATAACGACCATGACCGTCTCCCTCTCGTTTAAAAATTCAGGTTCAACTTCTGAACTGAAATTTATTTCAGAAAATTGCCCCCGAAAGACACGAAAGTCGCTTGCTGCTATTTCTACTTCGTGTCATTCCGTGTATTTCGTGGGCAAAAGATAATTGTTTTTGATGTTCCAGATCAATCCAAAAATTCGGATTCAAATTTGAACGGTTTCAATGCTTTTTTATTGGAATCCATCAAACAGGCAGTCATCTCCCAGCCGCCGACGCCCTGGGTTACTTTGAATAGCAACTCGTTCCAGCCCTGTTTGATTGCCAGCGGGACCACATCATCCCCTGGATTGCAGCCACGCTGGATATTGTTTTGATGGATCAATTGGCCGTTGTGCCAGACCTTCACCCCATCATCGCTTCCCAATTCCAGAAATGCGTCCAGTGCGGTTTCGGAATAAAATCGGGTTCGGGCATACGCCACACGGTTCTCCCCGCCATACAAATCGTGAAACTGGATATTGGTCAGGCTCAGGCCGTCTTTGCCCAGTTGAATGGTTCGCCATTGGCCTTGATTTTTTTCAGGGGGAAACGGCTCATCGAACAACGCCCCTGCGTCCTTGCCCTGGCGAACATAGGGACCGCTGATTTGCCAGTGCTGGATAAACTCATCGGGTTTTCGATTCTTGACTGTAATTTCCGCCAGTTCCTCGGGGCTGAAATTTGGATCCACGGCAATGGAGTCGGCAGCCCAGCACTGCTCGAAGGCGCTCGGTTGGGCGTGAGCGATTGGGATGAAGAACACTTCTTCATTGTTTACCGTTTTGATTTTCCCGCCGTAGCGCTGCACCACCTGTCGGGCCAACTTTTCGCAGACGTCCACCAACTGCGGAAAATTGTATTCGGTGTAGGAGAACTTCTGATCGAGATCGAGGGCGCTCTTGAATTTCTCTGGCAAATTTTCATAGCCGATGGTCGTGGCCAGAATGCCAGCGGCATTGGAGGGATTGCAATCCGAGTCCTGGCCGCACCGCATGGCAATCTCGATGGTTTTATCCAGATCGCCTCTGCCATAGAGCAGACCCATGACGATATAAGCGCCATTGAGCTTGGCGTCGATGTTGAAATCCGAATCGGCGCCGCTGCAACTGAATTTTCGGTAGGCTGGATTTTTATGATACTTTTCCTCGATCAACTGCCAGGTTCGGGTCCAATCATCTGGATACTGATGATACCAATTGAGCACATCGGTGATGGCTTCGTGATATTGGCTTTGAGTTGGGATGTAAGCTAAACCAGCCCGAATAATTTTCTCGATGTCTTTCTCGAAAAAAGCCTCGGCATACATGCCAGCCACGAACTGCCCGCCGTACAGGCCATCGCCGTAGTTCATCAGCCGCCCGAAAATCTCTCCCAGATCGATGCAGGATTGCGGCAGACCTGGCGAGATGAGGCCAGCGTAATCGGCCTCGATCTGATAATCGATATCATCAGCATGCGAATTGAAACGGGGATGTCCCGACCAGGGCGGTGCAATTCCCGAACGCAGGTTATCTCGGCCCGCCTTATTGGCATGCCACAACATATATTTGCTGTTGGCGAAATCAATTCCCGCCTGCCGAATCGAGACATCGAGACCGTGTTGCTCCAGCGTACGCAAAAAGGTCATCTCCACGTAAATGTCATCCTGATGGAACTGGTTGATCATCTCAGGCGTCCACTGCGGCACCTGTTCCTGGGGGATGATCTGTCCCTGCCATTTGAACTCGGTCGGCGCTCCCCAGCCCACGCCCGCCATCTGTCCGATCCAGCCAGCTTTCATTTTGTCGAGGTACGTTGTAACGGAAATCGTTCGATATTCCGTTCGAGAGCAGGACAGGATCATCAGCACCAGAATGAGCAGCATGATATTCGATATTTTCATTTTTCACCTGGATAGTTTGAATGATATTTACCATTTCTGTAAGAAGACCCTGACCGCTAATTTCGCTAATTTGGGCTAATTGATTTATTGAAGTTTATTAGCGAATCCGCCAGTTGGCCATGCGTGTTAACTTAAGATTTTTTTTTTAACGCAGAGACCGCAAAGAAGACGCAGAGGCCGCAGAGTGATTAAAATTTTAATTAATCTCTCAGCGAACTTAGCGCCTTCTTAGCGTCCTTTGCGTTTAAGTCGAATACCAATTACGTAGGCGAAGCTTTTATTTGTCAAATCATCTCTTAAGTTGACGCCTATGGCCAGTTGGCGGATAGCGGAATTAGCGGTCACCGAATTGGCACCATCACTTCCTCATAAAATTCTGTTTTAGCAATCGCATCATCATGCGCTTGAGAAATTCCTCGGCTTCGATGGTGACGCCGATTTCGCAATTCGGTTCTTTGGCATCATCGATCAAAGTATAACCATGATCGTCCACAGTGACATGCACCTTTTTGGTCGTAAATAATTCTGGCCACAACACCATGCCCACGGCAACGCCATCGAACATCGTGCAATTGGGGTAGGCATAGTCCTCAAAGCGCCATAGAGTGTACAGGCCGCACAGGGCATCGGTGAGCGGGGAATTTCGGTACAGCAATCGCATGCGGTTCTCCTCGCTCAATTTGACGAATGTCGTGATATCCAATCCTGCAAACAGCGGATTGACGCCTGCATTGACCAGCATGCGGGCCGAGCCGATGTCCGCCCGCACGTTCCACTCGGGAATGGGCTTCGAACCAGTGGCATAGCCCATATAAAACGAGCCGAACATCGACACCACTCGTTTGGCCAGCTTCAGCACCTGGGGATCTTTTTCGATCACATCACGGATGTTCGGCACAGGCCCGACCGTAAACAGGATCACCTGGTTCGGGTACTTCCTGAGATTTTCGATGATGAAATCGGCTGCACTCTGTTTGATGGGTTTCACTTTATCGAATCCCTCGGCCCAGGCGAATTGATGGGAATCGCCCGCCAGCTCGGTCTGCTCGCCGACGATCCCTGGCGTATGCCGCCCCACGACAACAGGGATATGTTCCAATCCGCATTCGTACAGCAGCCGACAGGCCACCTGCGCCCGCTTCAGGGTATTGCCATGATCCATCACAAAGCCCAGCACCTCAAATTCAGGGCTGCATAAAATCAGCGCCAGGGCAAACGCATCATCGATGTCGCCGCCCAGGTCGCAGTCGAAGATGATCTTCTGTTTGTCGGCAGAATAGAGTAATTGGGTGGTGACAAAAATTATCAGTGTAATGATTAGTGCTTTTTTCATTGAAAGCGTCCTTTCTACTAACTGGTTACTGATGCCATCCGCCAGTTGGTGGATGGCATCAGTTTTATTTCATTGAATCTTTGCCCAACGGATAGATGAAGCCAACGGATAAAAGACAAAGATTTCATCCGTTGGGTTGTTTCAATCCGTTGGAGGATTATTGATGCCATCCAGTTAGCGGATGGAATCAGTTTTTTTCATTGAATTTTGCCCAACGGATAGATGAAGCCAACGGATGATAAAAGGCTGACGCCTGAACTCCATCCGTTGGGTTTTTTCAATCCGTTGGAGGAGTATTGATGCCATGCAGTTAGCGAATAGAATCAGTTTTATTTCATTGAATTTTGCCCAACGGATAGATGAAGCCAACGGATAAAATCTCTTTAAATAAAATCCGTTAGATTATTTTCCGCCCACTGGCGGATTGGAATAAGTTTGAAAATTGTTGATTGAAAATTATTTGTCATTTGAGTTTTGTCATTTGAAATTTCATCCGTTGGGTTGTTTTCCGCCCACTGACGGATTGGAAAAAGTTTGAAAATTGTTTATTGAAAATTATTTGTCATTTGTATTTTGATCATTGGAATTTCATCCGTTGGGTTGTTTCAATCCGTTGGAAATTTTAGAAAGATGTAGTCCACTTTGAAAGTGGGCTACATCTTTTTAGCGCTGATGCCATCCGCCTCGGCGGATAGCATCAGTTACTTCAACAATACCATCTTCTTCACCTCTTTATACCCCCCAGCTTCCAGCACGTACAGATACACCCCGCTGGCCAGATCAGTGCCTGCAAACGTCACCTCATACCGACCAGCGTTCTGATCGCCATCGATCAGAGTTCTCACCCGACGTCCAGTAATGTCATAAATGCTCATTTTCACCCTGGAATTTTTTGGCAGATGATAGCCGATTTTGGTTTCAGGGTTGAATGGGTTGGGGTAGTTGTTCAGCAGCCTGAATTCCTGGGGAAGGTCAGCCAGCTCATGGTCAGGTTCTTGAATCGCACTGGGGCTTTTTTTGACGAAAAAAATATCGTCGATATACAGGCTGGTGCGTCCTGCGTTCGCATCTTGCATGGTAGCAACCATGCCGATTTCGATGATGTCGGAATTCTTCACATCCGCTGGAATTTGAAACGATAATTTATTCCAGGCATCGCCTTGCAGGGAATTGATAGGGAACCATTGGTCCCGCCATTTCCAGCCCGTAGTCATCAGGTAGTTTTGCAGCCCACCCGCTTTTGAGGCATCCCGAGCAGCGGCTGCGGCCGAGGAGTCCACCATGACCCTGGGAACCCAGACATGGTAGACGATCGTCACCACATCTGCTGCTAAAGCCCCAGATTTCTTCATGACATTCTGGGAATTTGCCACAAAATTGCCGCTCAATTTCAGGCTGTGCGAGCCACCATGGGCCTTCTCGGTGGTGATCGTCGCCGTGGGAACGCCGCCCTGTCCCCAGTTCGTGATCGCCCAGTGATTCAGTTGATCGGGGGTTTCGAAATCATAGTCGGGCTTTTCGCCTGTAATTTTGGCGATGATCTCGATGGTGGCCGTATCGCTGGCGCTTTCACCCGTGGCGTCTTTCACCTCCAGTTTAATCTCATATTTGCCAGTATCCAGCTCCACCGTAGCGGTTTTGCCCGTGGCAATTTCGTTATTTTTCAATCGCCAGATGTAACTGACAATTTGACTGTGGCTCGAATAGCTTTTCGATCCATCCAATTGGACCGTTTCTTTGCCATTGCCATCTTCATCAATAATTCGTTGATCAGGCCCCGCATCAGCCACGAGGAGCGGGGTGATGTTGCTGCCCGATTTGGAGAGATTGTACAGATAGGCGTACAATAGCGTTTTGCCCCGCATCGTCTGCCGTGGCGTGAATTCCGAATGCGCCCAGATGAATCGGGTGTTGATGTATTTGGCGGCGTGCGGCCAGTTGCTGATCGTCGGATAAAATTTCTCCAAAACTTTCCCAGGATTGCTGCCGACCATAACGCCGCCCCAGCCCTCGGTGTTCAGATAAGGCGTGTGCCCTGGATGCAGCCCAGGCGTGCCGTCATTCCGACCCGAGGTATAGCAGTTCTCCACACTCCGCCTGGTGGCCAGCTCGGTTGTGGCCGTGGTCATCTGGATCATATTGAGCGGATTGCGGCCCAGACCCCAGTCAGCTTCCAAAAGCAGGGCATCCAGAAAAGCAAGCTTATCGGTGGGATTGTCGGTGATTTTATGGGCGATGATGGTGCGGTGCATGTCCTGATTGGTCTGCCACCACGCCTGCTCGTTGCTGTAGCCTCGCCGAGACGGTCGCTGTTGAACATAATTCGCCTCTTTAGTCTTGGCCTTCGAGATCATAGCCGATTTCATATTGGCCTGCAAATCAGGATAATGAACCTGTTGCCTGGTCAGCAGATAAGCGGCAACGCCCCATATTTGATTATAAGCCCCCTGCTGAAAGACCTCGGAATTCGGACTGGTCACCATACATTCGCTTTTCATCACATCTTCGTAAGCCCGCTCGCCCGTCAAATTGTACAGGTAAGCCGCCGCCATCATCTTGAAATCCCGCCCCCTGACCTCCTCGCACTTCAGATCCAGCATCGGATCGGCCAGGTGATTGGCATAATTAAAAGCGATCACGGCGGAATCCAGATAGGTATTTCGCAGCTCGCTCAGACCAGCAATTTGAAAACAGTAGGCGAGCATGGCGCTGTTCAGCGCATTAGCCCAGGCAGCCACGGCCGTGTTGTCCGCCTGATAAAGCTTATTGCTGCCGTCGGGATTGGTCAGGCCGTGAGAATAGCCCGCACCGTAGCGCAGGTTCAGCCAGAAATCCACCTCGTTTCTGGCCTCATCGAGGATGTCGGGGATTCCATTGCCGCTTTCGGCGATTCTCAGATCGTCATCATCCAAAGCGCCATCGCTCAAAATATAAGCCAGACAGAGATCATAGATATTCACCACATGTGCCAGATGCCGATCCCAATCCAGCGCATCGGAATGGCCACCCTTGGCCCTCGGATTGGTGGGATCCCCAGTTTTTTTGAAAGGGATCCAATTGGCGGGCTTGTCCCACTTATCGCCGCTGGCAAAAGTCTCCCAGGCAGGATGATAGGGGTGCATATCCGTGACATAGATTTTGCAATTCGGCGGATCCTGATCCTGAATATAAAGCGGTCGTCTTGGCACGGGTGTCATGTCCAGATTGTCCTGACCAATGCGCATATAAAAATATCCCATGACGCTCACTTTAAACGGATCATGATAGATGTCATCCCTGATTTCGAAATCCTGGCTGCAGCCCACGCCTTCCACGGCCAATCGATACGTGCCAGGCCGATTGAATCCCGTGAAGTCGATGGTCCAGACATCCGAGCCCGTGAGGTTCCAGTGGGTTTCGGTTTTATTGGCCATCCAGAACTTGACCGAGCCGACAATCTCCGATGTTTTTGCATTGACATCGTAGATGTAGACCTTATTGCCAACGAAGCTCGAATAATTTCGATTGCCGCCATCGCCCAAGAAATGATACAGGTCCGCCGCTTTGATCCGTGAGCTGGTCAGGTAGCCAACCAGGTTGACATGAATCGCCTCGGAGACGCAATTGAAAATATCGAAGGTGATGGTTTGAGAGGTGGCATCAGCATTCAGGCCTGGATCGATTTCCACTGTATAAGTTTTATTCTCCTGCAGCGAATGAGGAAGCTGCAGGTAGATGAAATGCTCATAAGTGTAATCGAAGATCCAGTCGCTCGATCTCCACTGTCCCTGGGACATGCCATTGACCTTTGTCTGTCGGAAGCATTTCGTTGGGGCGATCCCTGATCCACCATAATTGGGATCATCAGCGGATTTGATTTTCCAGTTGTTCACATCCACAGCCCTTGCGAGATCGAGCTTGACGCCATAAAGGACGACCTTGGAGTAGCCCACATCCACGTTATTGGTATAGGCGTTTGGCCCCGTGGCATTATCCGCAAAGGTGACGATGCCATCCTCAAAATGGAGCATCAGATAATCGCTGTCGACCACTTTCATTTCGACAAGTTTGGAGGCATTCAGCGTTTGAATGACGCCAAATAAAAAGAATAGCAGTAATAAATTTTTCTTGAATCCAAACATTTTTAATTTCCTTTCCACAGAGATGAGTTATTGTGATTGTTTTTTTATTAACCCATTTTAGGCATTCTTATCCGAGATGGTTTCTCTTTTAAAACCTTATTTTATTCTTTTAAACCTTCCGCCAGTAGTCGGACAAAATGTTTTCCCCCCTGCTTTAACCTTATTACCTTATTTACAAACCAGGGGATAAAAATAAGGTAATAAGGTTAGTGCGTTTCTGGGCTTTTTATGCTACTAAGGTTTTAAAACAAAAATAGGGTTTTTAAAGAAGACAAATTGGTCCTCCCTTATAGAATTTGCTTTTATGTCATTGAATTTATCAATTAAACCATCAAGGCTTAAAAACACGCTAATTCATAAAATTGATCAATGCGAAATGGTGATTCACCGTTCTAGCTTAAAATTCAAATTGCAAAATCCTTTGATATTCTTTTGTAAAACCAATTCCACATCCGCCTCCTCCACATGGCCGAGGATGCCAAATGGCCCGTCGTAGCCCTTATCCAGCAGGGATTGAATCATCCCCTGTTCAAGATTTCCCTGTCCAATCGGCAAAATCTTGGGACCCTCTTTGCGCATCCCATTCAGATTGACCGCCCATAGATAGGGCAGCATTAGGTCGAGATTCTCGGCGTAATCGTCCAGTTGATGATGGGCGTGATGAAAATTATAAATCAGGCCAATCTCATGATCGGGCAGGGATTTGATGATGCGGACCTGATTTTTTGGCTCGCCGAACCAGTCGCCATGATTGTACAGCGCCACTTTGCAGCCCAACGCTTTTGCTCGGCGGGCGATATATCCGATCATCTGAGCGCCCTTTGCGACGGCCGCTTCATGCGTGAGACCCTCAAAAAAATTGGGATGGAAGCTGACCCAGAGCTGGGTTTTCAGTCCTGCCGCTGCGATGATCTCCAGCATCCGCTCATTGGCGCTGCTCAGCGAATCGACCCGATCGACGTTCGCATCGATCCACATCCAGACGGCCACGATGTCGATGTTGTTTTTCTGAGCCAGCTCGAACTCCGTTGCCGCTTCGTTCAAGTGCTCAACCCGCCAATCATAAGCATACGCCTTGAATCCCAGCCGCTGGAGCATCTCGATCCGCTCCACTGGCGTCCGCTGCTTCGCATCAAACGGCACGATGCACCAGGCGTAGAACCTGTCCATGTTCATCTCGACGTTACCTTGTTTTCGGCAGGAAGATAGGAAAGTGAATCCTGCCAATAGGATCATCAATAGTTTTATTCTCATAACTCGTCCAGTATGCCAATTACCCTCCCCCTGACCTTTTCGAAGGTTTTCAACCGTTGAAAGGGTGTTTTTAAGTGAAATTTGCCTTACTGAATTTCCCAACGGATTGAAACAACCCAACGGATGAAATTCCAACTGACAAAACTCAAATGACAAATAATTTTCAATCAACAATTTTCAAACTTTGTCCAATACGCCAGTGGGCGGGAAACCAACCCAACGGATGAGCCCTTTGGTTTTTATCCGTTAGGTTTTTCTATCCGTTGGGCAAAAATTCAGCTAAAATCGGACACAGAAAAAGAACTATCACAGAAAAGGGAATTCAACGGATGAAATTCCAAATGACAAAATTCAAATGACAAATAATTTTCAATCAACAATTTTCAAACTTTGTCCAATCCGCCAGTGGGCGGGAAACAACCCAATGGATGAGCCCTTTGGTTTTTATCCGTTGGGTTTTTCTATCCGTTGGGCAAAAAATCATCTAAAATCGGACACAGAAAAAGAACTGTCACGGAAAAGGGAATTCAACGGATGAAATTCCAAACGACAAAACTCAAATGACAAATAATTTTCAATAATCAATTTTCAAATTTTGTCCAATCCGACCGTAGGCGGAAACAACCCAACGGATGAGGCCTTTGGTTTTTATCCGTTGGGTTTTTCTATCCGTTGGGCAAAAATTCAGCTAAAATCGGACACAGAAAAAGAACTGTCACGGAAAAGGTAATTAAAAGGAATTGATTTCCGTGTGAGTTCCAATTCCGTGTCCTAAAATTTGTTTTTAAGTTCCTCCCCTTTAAATGGCTTTGCCAAATTCCATCACTCCATCACTCCATCACTCCATCACTCCATTGTTCCACTACTCCATCATTCCACCATTCCATTATTCCATCATTCCGCCACTCCACCATCCCACATCATCTCGAATGATAATACCTCCCCAGATACCCCACAATCGCTCTTTTCACCTCCAGCGGTTCAATCATGCCTATTTTTTTGAAGATCACCTCGCCGCCTGGTTTGATCAGCAGCGTAAACGGGATGGCGCCCTGCCAGTCATTGCCGATCACGTCCATGAATTTGTACTTGTTCTCCAGACTGTAATGATAGTTTTTGGTCGAGGCATGATTTTTTTGCAGGAATTTTAGCACCTGGGCGTTTTTGTCAGGATCATCCAGGCTGATCGTCACCATCTCAAAGTCACGGTTGCGGTACATGCGGTGGATCTCGATGAGATGCGGGAACTCAGCCACGCATGGCCCGCACCAGGTCGCCCAGATATTGATCAGTCGCAATTTATCGGAATCATTGGCCAGCAATTTCTTTACGCCCGCCAGATCCACCTTCTCCAACTGGACGGGCTCCTGATTCCACTGCTCCACGGCTTTTTTGGTCGCTTCGATTTTATCCAGCCACTTGATGGAGCAGCCGAACGATTTCGTTTTCTCGACTTCGACTTTTCTCCCCGCTAAAATGGCGTCGATGGCGTTTCTGGTGTCGTGGCTGGTGACTTTGGCGGGATTCTCCGAGTCATCAAAGCGGCCCACGAACCGCAACTTGCGATCCCTGTCAAAGATGAACACATGCGGCGTGGCTTTGGCGCCGTAAGCCGCCGCAGCCTTCTGCTCGTCGCCGTCGTACAGGTACGGGAAATTGAATCCCTTATCTTTAGCCCGTATTTTCATATCTTCAAACGAGTCGCCAAGATCGGTATAGCCCATTTCATCCAGTCGTAATGCCTTCGGATTATTGGATGAAATGGCCACCACGGCCACGCCTTTATCACGATAATCGGTCACCAATTGGATGACTCGATCCTCATAGGCCTGGGAGGTGGGACAGTGATTGGCCATGAAAATAATGACCAGCACTTTAGCCTGACGGAAATCTTTCAGGCTGTAATATTTCCCATCGATGCCCAACAATCGGAAGTCAGGCGCTTTTTGGCCGATCTCTAATGTGGGGAAATCGGCGGAATGGGTGGAATAAGGAAGAAGGAGCATTAAAAAAATTCCAATCGAGCAGCTTAATTTTTTTATCCAGGACATTGGTATCCTCCGTGCATGTCAATGATATTTAGTCAGATTTAATCTAAACATCCCCCCTGGCCCCCCTTCAAAGGGGGGAATTACTAAGATCCTTTCAAAGGTTTAAAACTTTTGAACGGTTTTGTTCTATAAATGCGAATGACCAGAAGATGTTTGTGACGACAATGGACATATCGTCCCTAAAGGGACTCTCACCTTTAATTTTGACATTGATTCTATAAACATTTTATTCCTAACGGAACAACAACCCATGTCGATTCCGATGCTGAAATTGCAATTTTAATCCCGATTGAATCCCGTAGGGATGAAATGTTTATAGCAATGGCATTATAAATCCCTTGAAGTCCCTTTAGGGACGAAATGTGATTGACCCAATTGGTCATTCTTATCGTAAATTTTAATCAGGTTTCTCATTCAACAATTTATCCGCCGCCAGCACGCAAAAAATAAACGGCGTGGCCCCGAAGATCATGTACTCCGACTGCTGCCAGAGAAATGGATGATCGTCTTTCAGCTCAGGAAAATCGGGCAGAACCAACGCCGTGCCAGAATAAACCCCACCAGGAATATGGGAATAATCATGCCGATTGATGCCAAACGCTGGGATGGGGCGATGCGTTCCCACCGATGATACCAGCGAGGTGTTCGACCCTGGATGCACCCCCAGCGTGTAATTCACCGCTGCCAGTAATTCCTCTTTTGGGAAGAGGTGGGGATATTTTTTGATCAGAAAATAGTGCTGCTGCGCCCGCCACAGGATGTTCCAGCCGATCCCCCAAACTTGCCAATCCGCAATCACACCGAACGGAGTCTCGTTCAGTCGAGCGGCATGCGATTGGCTGTATTCCCGCAATCGACCTTCAAAATTCTTCTTGAACGATTTGCTATTGATGCGATCGATGACCCGACTGAGGGTCCAGCCCGTCTGGCGGATCTCCTTCAGGGTTTCGGCCTCCTTTGCCAGAATGGCCTTTAGAAATTTTTGATCGCCTGTGGTGAGAAATAACTCCACTGCCGCATTGGTGCGCTCGGCGATGAGGCTTCTGGGCGTCCCGACCGATGGATAAAGAACTGGCGCATGATTTTCTTCATATTCCCATATCTGTCGAGCGTAATTGAGGCACTCATCGGCCAGATTTTTATCGTGATCCCTTAATACCCGACTGCTGGCCGAGAAGATGGCGGCCACGAGATATTCCCGACGGGTGTCCTTATTGGTGAAGGCATAGCGGTCATCGAATTTGCCAGAATATTGGCCGTCCTTTTCATCGGGTTTCATTTGGGGATTGTAGAACAGGTTGTCGGTAAACACGCCCCAATCAGCCGTTTGCAGGTAGGTGTCCCAACTGCTGCTGATGACGCCAACAATGCTGTGGTCGATTTGTCGATATTGCGCCACCAGCCAGTGGATTCCGTGCATCACCTGCTGGAGGGCGTCGGAGACGCCATCGGGCTGGTGGAGGAAAACGTCCCGCTTGTCGAAATCAACCGTGGTCTGATCCGAATTCAGCCCGAACTCCTCGATGGCCAGCGCCAGATGATAGGTGGCTCTGCCCGTCGAACCCGTGTTGACATCATCATCACCAGCATCATGCCAGCCGCCGACGTTCAAGCCAGGGATGGTGGTCTTGGGCTCAAATCTGGTCTCGGTTTTGTCCGATTGGCTAAAACCATCGAAGAAGGGCAGGGGAGCGGGCGCTTGCAAGGCATCGTCCAGGTGGCAGGCGGCGTGCCACACCCGAATCCGATCCCGCACGCTGACATGGCACATCTGCACGGGCACAAACGTCTCCAGCACAGGCTGCCAGATGCCATCCTGATAAACATCACTGGCGATTTTAAACACGTGAGTCCGCTGATTGCCGTACTCGATGGCATAGAGGCCTGGGGCTGTGATCTCCGAAAAATCAAAGACGGCGTAGGTGTAGCGCAGGTAATCCCCCCAGAGCTGCGGTGCGCCAGTCTTGATCGTTTGCCAGTTGCCACTGTTGTCCAATTTCATCAGGCGGGCGGACTCAACCGTTTTCGTCCCTTGTTCCAATTCAATGATGGCTCGCTTCTGTTGTTTGGGGTGATAGCCCACCTGGGAGACGGCGATCATGGGCGGTTTTTGCCAGTTAGGTTGAAGGTTGGGCCGAAAGGTCAGGGACACGGATTGCTGCTGTCGGCTCAAATCTGCTGGGGCGATCAGTTTGAACCACATGCGCTGGCTGCCCCAGCGATCATCTTCCAGCCGCATTTCGCCAGCGTTGGAGATGATCTCCATTTTGATCAATGGATCCTCGGCGGCGAGAACGAATTTTTTCCCTCGGAGCAGCGGGGTCACTCGTTCAATATCTCCGTCAATAAGCTTAGCGCTGACGAGGTCGAAAGGAAACTGGCCGAAGCCCTGTTCCGAGATGTAGCTTTTGCCCGCATAAGCTTCTGGATAAAACATCATCTCGAACGCAATCTCGTCGAACCGCCTGGCATTGATGGGTTCATCGAAATTAACGTCAACCGTGAATTCGCCACTCTTGCCAGGGGTGACCAGAATGTGATATTTCAGCCCCAACTGGGGGTAGGCAAATGGCACTTTGATGTGGTTAGCGGTTTTATCGACAACTCGTTTGGGCAGTTCGATTTTCGGGATCGGCACATGAAAGGTATCCACGCCAGGAATTGCGTCATGAGATTTGGCAATTCGATATTCGACATTTCCGTTGGTGGCGATCCGATGATTGTGCTGGATGATTTCGATGCCGCCCTGCATGCCGACGGGGTAAACATTATGAAAGACGAGCACCGAAAGAGCGGGGGAATCGAAATATTCTTTGTCGTTGATCTTTAAATCCTGGCCGAAGCTGATTGTCGTCAGGAATGCGATGATTATGAGTGTTAAAATTGGTTTCATGAGCGTCCTTTGCTTTAGTTGAATTAGATTTGGATCGCCTGTTGGTGAACCAACAGGTTGAGATATGCAAGGAATCGCCTGTTGGTGAACCAACAGGCTGAAATATGCAAGCATTCTAAAGAATGCTTACTGATTTTTCCCAACGCATAGATGAAGCCCAACGGATGAAAAACCCAAAAATAGCATCCGTTGGGTTGTTTCTATCCGTTGGAACGCCTGTTAGAATCGCCTGTTGGTGAACCAACAGGCTGAGATATGCAAGCATTCTAAAGAATGCTTACTGATTTTTCCCAACGGATGATAAAGCCCCAACGGATAAAAACCAAAAATAACATCCGTTGGGTTGTTTCGATCCGTTGGAAAATTGAGAAAGATGTCGGAAAGATGTAGTCCACTTCCAAAGTGGACTACATCTATTGCTACATATCTGTTAGGTTGTTTCGATCCGCTGGGCTTGAATTTATTTTCCCAACGGATAGATGAAGCCAACGGATGAAAAGCCCAGAAATAAAATCCGTTGGGTTGTTTCTATCCGTTGGAAAATTGAGAAAGATGTCGGAAAGATGTAGTCCACTTCCAAAGTGGACTACATCTATTGCTACATATCCGTTGGGTTGTTTCTATCCGTTGGAGATTATTATCTCTATTTGAACATTAGCACGTCCCCAGATTTCAAATTTAATGTCTTTTTGAAATGAAACCGCACAAATTCTCTATCAGCTACCCTTGAAAAAGCCATTCTTTTCCCATTCAAAGTTATCATTTTCCTGGCATCGGCCAATTTTTTATCGATGGCAATAGAGGCCAGGTTGAATTGCCCGCTGCGGATATCCAGGGCGATGTGAGAATCGGTTTTAATAAAAAACGCCGTGCCCCTATTTCCTGCAAATAAAATTTTATAGCTCGTTCTGGGAACGCATGGCGAAAAGAAATAATTGTCGTTTTGAATCGCCAGGCCCAATGCGCCGTTCAAAATGCCCCAGGCCGCCATGGGTCGGAAATAGTGTCCGCCGAACTCCTGATGATCGAAATACAGCCCGTTGTTGCGATAGCGATCATTGACAGTTTTGACCACCTGAATCGCTTCGTCGTACATGTCCTCATACATCAAAAACGAGGCAAATGCCAGCTCCACGCCCGTCCAGCAGGTATTGGCCTGATCCACCCATAGATCGGTCTCATGGATGGGAAACAGGTCGGGATATTTGGGCCAGGTGCAGTTGCGCAGGCCAAAATCGGGCCGATAGGACATCTGGAGCACCGTCCTCAAGGCCGATTGGACATGATCGGGGTTCAACAAATGCCCAAATCCGCTCTGGTGCGCCATCCATTGCCCGATGATCTGATCGGTCAAACAACCATCGTCCACGCCCCTGTTGCCCTGGAAGTCATTGGCCAGCACATAATAGCGGCCATTCCAGAGGTGCTGCTCCATCAACTCCGCCGCCTTTTTGTAAATGGCCTCGGCCTTTGATTTCATCTCGCTGTCATTTAGAATTTTTGCCAGCTCGAACATCCCCCTGGCCGTATTGAGCCACTGCGAATGAATGTACGACGCCAGCCCATACATCGGGAAATTGTCGTAGCTGGACATAATGCCGTTCATGTCTGGCATCTGGTCGCCGTTCAAATCCCAGCGCTCGATGGCGAAATCGAAGGCCGATTTCAGCGAGGGCCACATCTCCCGAAGAAACTGCCGATCATTGGTCCAGAGAAAATCCCGAACCGCCATCTGAATGTAGTTGCCCACCAGATCCACCCGATGGCTGACGCCCCAGGTGCCGCTCTGGGTGTAATCCAGATCATACGCCAGGCCATGGGCAATATCTCCATCGGGCTGTTGCACATTTTTGTGCGCCCGCAAGCTGGCGAGCTGCAATTCAGGAAACAGGCAGATGGTGGTGGTCGAGCCGTAATAGGCCACATCCGATGTGTTATTCGGCCCCCAGCTTTTGTCGGCACTCATGCCCTCCCGCATGCCAAATTGCCCCGCTTGATTGAGCGTCGCACTGGTGCGAAATGTGTTCAATTGGGAGGAAATTTGTTCCAGCAGAAACGGCTCGAGATCGCTCGAATAAAAGTCATCAAAAAATCTTTTCGTTCTGCCGATCAAATCCGATCGGTGGCGGATCATATAATCGGCCACCTCCGCAGCGTTGCTGAAGAAATTGTTGTAGTAATTGCCAATTTTCTTGGTGATCTTTTGATTGACCCAATAATCGCTGGTAACGTTCCATTTGGCGTATGCGTCCTTGCTGGACGCATTGTGCGAGCCATAGGCATTGGGGAAATACCAGGCCATGACAAATTGATGCTGAAAAGATTCCCCAGGCTCAAGCTCCCTGGTGATTCCAATCGAGCTGAAATGGCGTTGATCCAGCGACTCGTACTGGTACATGCCACGTTTCTTACCCGTGGCAGGATCGATCTTATTTCTGCCTTCGGTGTCATCGATATTGGGGAAGCAATTATTGACCACCAGCAGCTCATAATAGGGATGCTTGTGCTCCCAACCGAGGTAGTAGGTCGATTCATCGGATAGCGACGCCAGGCCCATCTGTCCGAAGGTGGGATGCTCTTTATCCATTCCATCCACTGAGAGGTCAAAATATTTGTACCCTTTGCCCTCCACCAGCTTTGAAGTAAAATATTTTTCATGATTATCGTAGCCGACCAGGTTGCGCAGGGTCCCGATCAAGAACACATTCACAGGTTTTTCGGATTGGCTGGTCACGGTGAAATCGAAATAGATGCCAGGCAGGGCCGAATTTTTTACGTCGTGTGGGATGAATGGGCTATGCACTGTCAGTTCGATCTCGAACGGCATTTCCGCATCGGTGAATTTCATGATGGTGTACGGAAATCTGGCCTGATATTCGATCCGTTCGATGGCCGTCATCCAGGGATAATAATAGGCGATGCCGACCAGCGCCGCTTCATTGTATTCGTTATTGAGCTGCAGCAATTTGATTTTCGGCTTTTCGCCTGCAACCTGAAAGCGCACGAGAAAGAACAGCAGCGATGATTCATCGAACGATCTCGGCAGCGTCGCCAGCTTAAAAATCGGGCCAGTGCCTCGGGGGAAATTGTTGAAGATCGACCAGTTGTAAAACTGGCCGTCCTTCCGCAGCTCGATGGCGCCAGCCCCGATGCCGCCATGGGCAATGCCGCTTCTGGGGCGATCATACGACCGATAAATTTCTTGAGAAAATAGGGCGGACGCCAGGAACACAAGCCCCAACACGAGCACGAATCGTTTCGCTAACCAGTTCATGCTATTTCCCTTTGGATTCAAATTGTTTCATTATTTCCAGATTCCGTTGGATCATTGGGATGAATTGCTGAACGTAGGCCGCCGAAAAAAAGGCATCGGATGGCGTGTTCTTCACATAATCGACCAGCAAATCGATATGCGATCGGGCCACATGCACACGGGTATCAGCCGCACCGTAATAGATCAAAACTTCGCCATTATCCTTCAGCACCCAGCCATTGGAGAACAGGACATTGTACACATCGCCGATGTATTCGTCGCCCTGCGGCGCCATAAAATATCCGCCTGGCGCAGAAATAACTTTCGATGGATCGTTCAGATCGGTCATGAACATATAAAGCACATATCGCAATCCCGAAGCCGTATTGCGGACGCCATGGGCCAGGTGCAGCCAGCCCTCGGACGTTTTGATCGGCGGCGGTCCCTGGCCATTTTTTTCCTCTTTAATGGTGTGATAGATTTTCCGATCGATGATTTTTTCTTCGGTGATAACTGGCCGTTCGATGTCTTCACAGAGCGCCCAGCCGATGCCACCGCCTGATCCCGTGGTAATAAAGCCATCCATCGGGCGGGTGTAGAACGCATATTTGCCGTCCACGAATTCAGGATGGAGCACGACGTTGCGCTGTTGCGGCGATGGGGTGACGAGGTTCGGCAGTCGCTCCCAATGGATCAAGTCTTTGGTGCGGGCAATACCAGCGGCAGCGATGGCGGCCGATTCATCGCCTGGGGCGGCGTTCGGGTCTTTTCGCTCGGCGCAAAACACGCCATAGATCCAGCCATCCTCATGGGCCGTCAGGCGCATATCGTAAACATTGGTCTCGGGCGGGTCGGTTTGGGGCATCACGATGGGATAATCCCAGAACTTAAAATTGTCCACGCCCGTTTCGCTCTCGGCAATGGCGAAAAACGACTTGCGGCAATTGCCCTCAACTCGGATGACGAGAATCACCTTTCCCTGCCACATCATAGCCCCTGTATTAAATGTGGCGTTGATGCCGAGCCGCTCGAGTAAATTTGGATTGGTCGGATAGTTAAAATCGAATCGCCACGAGGGCGGAACATGCTCTCGGGTGATGACGGGGTATTTGAACCGACTGTAGATTCCGTTTTGCGAGGCAATCTCTTCGTTTTTGCGATGAATCAGTCGCTCGTACTCAAGATTCAGTTGCTGCAACCGCTGCTCAAATGATAATTCATCCATGCTATCCTCTTCCATTTCACTGTCAATTATTTTTCCAAAACACGATTTCACTCTGCTGATAGCCAATTCTGATGGCCCTTGCGCTCACTTCATCCCCACGCTTTGCCTCAAACGGCTTTGAATATAAGAACCAGTGATCTTTGGTGTACCCTTTTCCATTGATTTGATAGGCAATGGATGCCCCTGCCGTTGCGCAGGTAAGGTGGATCGAATTGCCTTGTTTGAAAATTTTCGGCGGCTCGGTAACTGGCTGAACGCCCCCTGGCCACATCGACCACACCAGCTCCTTTTCGCTCCGCAGCGGCTGATCTCCCACCTCGTCGAGCCATCGATCGAGAGCGCTCCTCAACCGAATGAGATCTTCTCGATAGGCGGGATCATCGGCGAGATTATTGAGCTCATGAGGATCCTCCGTCAGATCATAGAGCTCCTCTGGCGCTTTGCGCTTGCGAAACCAGTACATCTGCGCCTGGTTCAATTGGCCCGCATCTCGCAGGCGCAGCAATTCCCTCATGCTGGCCAGATTCTTTCTGAATTCAATATCCTGATAGCAGCCGATGTCGGGCCGATAGTTGCGGATGTATTTGAAGCGTTTGTCTCGCACTGCCCGTCGGACATCGTATTCGGAATCCATCCGATCTCGGGCGGCAAAAATATAGTCCCGTGGCTCACCCTTGAACGTGCCCCAAAAGCTGCGGCCATGGAGATGGGCAGGCGGTTCAATGCCCGCCAATGACAGAACGGTCGGGGGAATGTCCACAAAGCTGATCAGGTCATCCACCGCTGTGCCCGCATACTTTTTGCCAGGAAATCGGATGATCATCGGGACCTGCAGGCCACTGTCGTAAAGCTCCCGCTTCCCCCGTGGCAGAGGGCCTCCGTTATCGGAATAAAAAATGATGATCGTCTCCTCCAACAACCCAGCCTGCCTGACCTCATCGATCAGCTCGCCCACCTCTCGATCCATGATCGTGATGTTATTGTACACTCGGGCGATGTCCCTTCTGATGATGGGCGTGTCTGGGAAATAAGGGGGGACGAGCACGTCTTCTGGCCGAATCGTCACAGGATCATTGGCTCGCACCCACACCTGGGATTCATGCGTGGTCATCAGGTTGAAGATCGAAAAGAACGGCATCCCTTTGGGTCGATTTTTCCAATGCGCTCGATTGCTGCACTCGTCCCAGGCGGTGACAGGCGCTTTGAATTGATAATCGGTTTTGTCGTTGTTGGTGCAGTAATAGCCATTCATCCGCAGGTACTCGGTGAAGCATTTCACCTGGGCTGGCGGAATGGCCTCGTACGGCGGAACTCCATCTGGCAGATAGGAGCTGGTGCGCATGTTATTGGCGCCGCACGCCGAGGGATACATGCCAGTGATGAGCGCAAAACGGCTGGGCGCACAGACGCCTGAGCAAGAAAAAAAGTTGGTGAATCTGACTCCCTCCGAAGCCAATTGATCCAGGTTCGGCGTCCTGGCGACTCTATCCCCGTAACACCTGAGCATCGGGCTGATGTCCTCACAGGTGATGCAGAGGATGTTGGGCCGTTTCGCTCGGGAAGCCACCAGCGAAAGTGGGCGAACCCAGCCGCTCGCTGCCAGAATCCCAGTGGCTTTCAGAAATTTCCGACGACTGTAATGAGGTCCTTTCATTGCACGCTATCCTTGATGCAGCGAATGCAAAACGCATTGGCTTTCAAATAATAATTTCCCAGGTACAAAATTTTATATTTTGGCGGCGCTGGATACCAGAAGCCATCCAACTGGGCGAACCAGGCGTAGACGCTGTCAGCGGCAGTGGATGTCCAATACACCGCCCAGTGTCCCTTCCTGCCGAAATATTGCTGATAACCCGCCCCAGACGGAATCGCCGTGAATCCGCTGCGATTGGTGCCATCCCAGGGGATGGAATCTTGAGGCGACGCCTTGAGCAGTTGACCCGCAGAATCCGCTCCCAGGAATTGCGCCAGTTGCCGCCATTCCGCCAGCGTGGGGATATGCCACCCTGGCGGACAAATCCCCTGGCCGCCTTCGTCAGGCTGATAGTTCATGGCCTCGTCCCACGTATACAATCCACCATAAATCGCCCCGAGGGTCGAATCGTTTTCATAAAACGTCTTTTCTACGATGCCGTTGTTCCGCTGATCGCAGTCTTTGACAAGGCGCCCATAATTCAAATTTTCCGCCATCCAGACCTGATCGCCGATGCGGACGGTTTTGTAGGTTCTCCCATCTCTCGGATCAATCAACAGCGACTCTTTCTTGATCGCTGATTTTTGAGCTTCCGTGCAACCGAGGATAAGCAAGACCATCGAGAGATATAAAATTTTCAAACGCATGAAAAAAATCTATTCTATTTGTCAATATTATATTGTATTGGAGTTTCGATTCTTAGCTAAAAAATGTTTAGGGTGGGATGTTACAGTTGAACAAGAAAATTCCTGCATGTTTAGAGGTGATAGATTGTATTTATCTAAACCTTATTTTTATCTTTTTTTTACCTTAGTAGCAAAATAACACTCCCAACTATTTACCTTATTACCTTATTTTTGTCAATCGTCTGCTGTTGAATAAGGTAATAAGGTTTAGGGAAGCTGGTTGATACTCCTGTTACTAAGGTGCAAAAGACTAAAATAAGGTTTTCACCTGCCTCACCGCTCCTTTCTCTGGTGTGGACGGAGAAAGGGGGCGAAGAACTTTCAATGAAAAGCTGCAGGAAGTCCTTAATAAAAATTATCTGGATATGTAACACCCTCGGGTATAAGAATCTATATTCTTTTCAGTATTTGTTCCTTTCAGTGATATCAAGAATCAGCAGTTATTCTTTGGTTCTCACCGCTCTCGATTATGCTTTTTGCATCTTCCGCCTTGCCAACTCCTCCCCAATTTGAGCCACTCGCTGGTCATCCAATTTGTAAAACAGCAGCGCCACAACCGCCAGCAAAGCAATGGCCGCTGGAATCAGACTGAGCGATAGCTTGATCCCAAAGAGGGATTCAGCCGATTGAGGGACATCTGCGACGTAGCCGAAAAGCGAGAGGATCAGCATGGCCAATGCGCCGCCAATGGAAAAGCCCATCTTCTGGCTGAACGTTGCTGCCGAATAGACCAGACCCGTCGCCCGTCGGCCGTTCTTCCATTCCGAATAATCCGCCACATCGGCCAACATGGACCAGAGCAACGGCATCGAAGGCCCAGATGCCAGTGAAAAAATGATCTGCATGGCATAGATCCAGAGCAGGTCTTTCGGCCCAGCCACGAAAAATCCAGCGGAGGACAGCACCACGATGATCATGCTGGCGATGTAGAGATTTTTTTTGCCGATTTTGCTGGAGAGCCATCGGGTCGGCAGAACGCCGAGCAGGACGCACAGCGTGCCAGCCACCATAAACGGCCCAGCCGCAGCCTCGCTGCCGATGTAATATTTGAAATAGTACATGACCACGGCGCTCCGAATCGCCACGTAGATCAAGGTTGACACACAAACTGCGGCCAGGATCAGCCACGGGCGATTTCTCACCAGATCTTTCAAGTCATCCTTAAAGCTGGTGCGTTGGGATGCCTCGGGTTTCACTCGCTCTTTCACCGACAGGAAAGCGATGATAAATACGATCACACAGAGCGTGCCAAAGATGGCCATGGTCAACGTATAACCACGAGCCTTATCGCCGCCGCCCAATTTATCAACCAAAGGAATGACAAACGCCTGCACGCTGGCGCCAGCAGCATAGGCAAAGACAAATTTATAAGACGCCACACTGGTGCGCTCCTTCGAATCTGGTGAGATGACGCCTACCAGCGTGTTGTATGGGATCATCATGGCCGTGTAGATCACCATCATCAGGCCGTAGCTGGCGTAGGCATAGATCACTTTGCCCGTGTAACTGAAATCGGGCGTGGTGAACATGAGCACCGTGCCCAAACCGTAGGGCACAGCGAACCAGAGCAGGTACGGTCGAAATTTGCCCCAGCGGGTGTTGGTGCGATCGGCGATCATGCCCATCAGCGGATCATTGGCCGCATCGAAAAATCTGACCACCAGAAACATGGTGGATACCGTTGCCGCAGTCAGTCCAAACGTATCGGTGTAAAAAATCGGCAGAAAATACATTAATGCCTGCCAGACCACACTGCCAGCATATTCCCCAGCACTGAACCCGAGTTTTTCTTTGATGGTTAGTTTTTGCATAAAATTTCCTTTTTAGGGTTGATCTGACAGGCAAGAGGGAAAAACACCGTCGTCATTTTCCAACCTTGCTGACCTACCTGAGTCGAATTCTTTGCTGATGATCAACTCACAAAATGACTGTTTTTTGGCAAGAAATTTTTAACACGAATTTCACCAATGCCACGAATGGCTATGAAAAAATTAATTAACGAATCTTTTCCAATAAAGAGACGGTTCACCAAAATTGATTAGCACGCCAACTCTTTTCTTAGCAGCTTTTATTGCATTGATGATTTGAGCCTCCTCATTTTCGCCACACTTGCTGAGTGCTTTTATTTACACGATGATTTCTTCATGGCAAAGAAAGTCGGGTTTATACGTGCTTCTTAGCGGGGATGGCCTTTAAATACCTAATACAACTGGGGTCGTTCAATAAATGGTATATCCCTTAAACGGAATTCAATAGCCAGAGCTTCCTGATATACCGATCTACCGCCTCTAAAAAACCAGGCCCTAGTACATTATGAACTTCTGCCGACCATCACGGGACAGCACCCACAACATTATAAACTTCATCTTTAAACAGTAATTCTGCCATTTGAATTACTCCTAAAAATTAGTGCAATTGGTGAAATTCGTGGTTCGCCACCTCTTAATTGTCAATTGCAGTTTGCTGCGCTATGTATTCTCTAAAAAATTTAATTTTATTCAACTCCGAATCATCCCAAACCAGATGACGGCAGTCATTCATTTTGGATTCAAAGTTGGTATTTTTCGTTGCTTCAAGCAATCTTTCTTTTAATGCGCTTGCGTTTTCTACTCCCAATTTCTCCTTCAAATATTCAAAGTTGGGCTTAGTAAATCCAAGAAGATTGACGACATCCAAAAAATCTCGACCTTTTTGCCGCTGAATAGCTGCGCAAATTTTGGTCGAGAGCATGATATCATCTGGCATTTTAAGAATGGGGGTGAACACATCAAATTTTTGAATAATGATTGATTCTGGCTCATACAAAAAATTATGAGATTGTGCTTCGATTTTGATTTTAAATTTCTCTTCTTTATGGCCAGTGAGATTTAGCTTGAACAATATTTGTGGAAAATTTATGGTTGACTGAAACGCTTTTAATCGCTGCAACTTCTCATCACGAATCGGCTCAATTTCAATATCGATTCCCTGCCTTTTAAATTTGTTGATAACAATGCTGCATAACTTTTCATGATCACTTCGTTCATATTGACGACAATCAAAATCAAGATCTTCAGAGAACCGTTGAAAACCATGAACAATTCTCAAACATGTTCCTCCCAGAAAAAACAGATTTCTGGCATAAGGACTGTTATATATCACATTGAGCATTTGATAATGAAAATATTCTTTTAGCATGTTTTTGTGAAAAGCAGGCTGTCGAACATGTTCTGGAAAGAATTTTTCAATCTCACTGAATTGAATATACATTTATTGATAAACCTCCAGCATCGTATCAACACATTGCTCTAATATTTTTGATTTGAACCGAGAGAGATAGTTATACAGAGTCTCAATATTTAATTCATTCTGAATGATATGCCGATCAAAGCGCAATTCAATTATGTCCTGCTTGGTGCGATAATCTGTTCGCAAATAGAAAAAGTCGAGTATTGCTTTTTCTAATTCCGCTATTCGCAGTTGTCGATTGAAGTGATTGGTTTGTTCTTTAGCCATAAATGGCATAAAGCGATAGCCAAAATACAGCTCAGGTTTGATAGTGTAATAATATAAATCGCCGACGACTGACTTATATCTCATTGTTCTCAAAGTAGCAACTGATGTCGTCGTAAATATGACTTCAGGGATCAAGCCATAGAAAGACAACATACTTTCGAGACTAATGTAGGATGGCTGATAAATCGAATTTGCGATGAGCCAATTGGCCTTGCTCTGCTTAAGAAATTCAGGGAAACAATACCAGCCATTTTTTAGCTTGATGAGATAGTTTTTCTTTTGCCATTGGTTTAAATTTTTCAAATAGAAATCGGGAACAATTTTACGGATGTCCTGAATAGAGAATAAACCGAAAATCTCAAATTTGTTTTTGAAGTCAATAAAATTCATGACGCCCCTTTCATTTCATATTTTTGCCAAATATAGCAAAAATATGAAACGAATGCAAATACTTTTTTAAAACAATATCACTAAATGTATCAAAGTCGATCAGCATCCAAAATGTTCATTACTTGCCCAAAGAGTAAAGATAGTTTGACCACGAATTACGCCAATTTTACTAATTTCGCCAATTAAGCCATTAGCATAATTGGGCTAATTCGTGAAATTAGCGGTATAGTTCGACCACGAATTACACCAATTTTACTAATTGCACTAATAAGGCCATTGGCGTAATTGGCCTAATTCGTGAAATTAGTGGTCTAGCTTTTTCAGTGCTGATCCATTACCATTTCATAATCCATTCGCCTCGATCACCCTCCGATACCAATCCGCCGAAGCCTTCGGGATTCTTCTCCCCGTCGGATAATCGACATAATGCAGCCCAAACCGCTTCGAAAAGCCATACGCCCATTCAAAATTATCCAGCAGCGACCAGACGAAATACGATTTCAACTTCACCCCTTCCGATAGGGCTTGATGGCATTGGGCGATATATTGGCTAATATAGGCGATGCGTTGGGGATCGTTTACTGTTCCGTTCTCGACCCGATCCTCATACGAACAGCCGTTCTCGGTGATATAAATTTCGGGCTGGCCATAGCGCCTGTCGATCCAATGAAGCAGCCTTTTGAGCCCCCAGGACACCACATTCCAGCCCATGGTCGTCTTCTCCCAGATGGGATCTGAGGACAGGTCGACCCACTGATCGGAATAAAAACCTCCATTCGAGTAGGGATCATCGACAGGATTATCCGATTTTCCTTGCGCCGCATAAAATGTCGTGTAATGGTTCAACGCAAAAAAATCGGCCGAGCCACGGACGATCCGTTGCTCTGCCTGGCTGAAAGAAGGCAGTCGCTTCCCCAGGCTCTTTCTCATCGTTTCTGGATAATCGCCCAAAAAGATCGGATCGGCAAACCAGCCCAGGTAGAACTCCAGCGCTCGCTGGGCGGCAGCTTTGTCCTCGGGGCGATCGGTCAACGGCTCCCGCCAGTCGCAGTTCAGCGCCAGGCTAATTTTGCCGCCTTGTTTGGGCTGATATTTTTCACGATAATGCTCCACGATCTTCGCATGGGACAACAAGAAATGATGCCCCACCAGGTAGGGTTCATCTTTCGACTTTCGGCCTGGGGCCATGATGCCAAAGCCGTGGCCGAAAATGGCATAGACAAATGGCTCATTGAACGTCAGCCAATATTTCACCCGATCACCGAAATGGTGAAAACAAACATCAGCGTACTCTCGAAACGCCTCGGTTATCTCTGGATTCAGCAGCCCATCCCGCTCGAACTGCAGCGCCAATGGCAAATCCCAATGGAACAGCGTGGGACAGGGGATAATATTTTTTTCCAGCAGTCGATCGATCAAATTCGAATAAAATTCGATGCCCTTTTTACTCACCTTCCCTCGACCCAATGGCAAAATCCGTGGCCAGGAGATCGAGAAACGATAGGCCTTTATTCCCAGGCCAGCCATTAGCTCCACGTCTTCCTGCCAGCGATGATAATGATCCGCCGCCATCTGGGCGGTATCGCCGTTGTGGATTTTTCCTGGAATCAAAACAAACGCATCCCAGATCGACGGCCCCTTGCCATCTTCGTTCCATGCCCCTTCGATCTGATACGCCGAAGTCGAGCAGCCCCATAGAAAATCGTCGGGAAAATTTCTCATGTTGTCCTTTCTCTCATCGCAGCAAGATACACTTTTTCGTCCTGATGAATTTGTCTGATTTGAATCGATAAAAATAGACGCCACTGGAGACCAATTGCCCGAAATCATTTTTGCCGTCCCAAAAGACCCGATGCTGGCCAGCGGGGTAATAGTCCCTGACCAGGGTCTTGACTTTTTGCCCAAGGATATTGTAGATGTCCAGCGTGACTTCACCAGGCCGAGCAATTTTGAATTCGATGCAGGTCGTCGGATTGAAGGGATTGGGGTAATTCTGATAAAGCTGGTATCCCTCGGGCACCGCGATGTCGTCGATCAACCCAGTTAACTCGCCCGCCATGGAGCCGACCAGCGTGGTCACGCTTTTGGCTGGGAGAATGATCATCTGCCCAGCAGCAACAGTGCCGTTGTATTTGAAATTGATATGCTCAGCGGTTACATACATATCAAATTGGGTGGGAATGCTATCACCCGAAACAGTGATCTTCATCGGTTGGGCTGATTTGTTGATCAGCACCGAAGTCAACAGCCGATTTTTGTGATCGATGAAGGCTGAGGCTAACAGATCATTATGCTCTTCGGATGCGGCAATTCGCTGCGCCCCAGGCCGAATGAATTTATAGTAATTCTTCGAAGTATAAAAACTGGCAGTCGGTTGTCCCTTGTCCATTAACGTTCCCTCGATATCCCAGAGCGTCCACAAACTCACGTTGCCATAGACCAATGCGCCATGAATCGCACCTGCCAGGGAAAAAGCGCTCTGCCAGTTACGATATTCGGGGAAGGTTTCCGACATCCATAGCTCTTTGGGATAGTTGGTGCTCTGGCTGCTGTTCCACAAATCGGTCCAGCCCTGGTAAGTCGGGTTCTGCTCGCCAACACCATCGGCCGCATAGCCGTGCGTTGCGATGATGGCCGTGGATTGATCAGCCGTCGTATTGAGTCGAAGGCTATTGATGTATTGCGCCATGCTATAATGATCCTGGGAGAACACCTGTTCGGGCATATAAATTTTGGTGGCCAAACCTTCACGCTGCAATCGGGGGCCGATGACGGCGATCAATTCAGCATATTTGATCGGATTGAGCACCGCCGAAGGGTACGGCTCATTGAAAGCTGGCTCATTCTGCGGCCCAAGGGCGTACAGATCAATGTCCGCTTTATCCCGAAACATCCTGATTGCAGCCACCATGCTCTCGGCAAACTCGTCGTAATAGAACGGCTCGAGCACATTGTCGGTCGCCTCGTAATTGGGTGCTTCGGCATAGCCGTAGCTCAATGACAAATTTCGCTTCATCCAGGCAGGCGGTGACCAGGAGGTCAGGATGAACGTTTCGACCCCTTTCGCCTTCAATTGGCGATAAAAATTGAAATCGAACGCATTATAATTGAGATTGGTCATGTCCAGTACATTCGGATCGTTGTTGTCGTTCACTGGTTCAATCTGATTGCCGATCAATCCGATGCGCACTGCCGAGGCGCCGAGATCGCTGGTGTAATAATCGATATAGTTCTGTCGACCCGAAAACTCGAACGTCCCAAAGCCACGGATGGTTTGAAAGCGCTGTGTGGGATCGAGTTCAACTGCTACGACCCCTGCATCACTGGGATCTACCACAAAGACTTTGAAATTAACCGAACGATCATTGGAGCCCTGGGCTTTCACCGTGACCGTGATTTCAACCGTACCAGGAACATTTCCTGGCTGAAAGGTAAGCTGCGCCGTCCCATCTGGGTTCACGGCGCTAACAATCGGATTGGGGATGAGCGTCGGCTGCTTGCTGGTGGCGATGATCGTATCGGCAACGCCAATGGCGATCCCATTGCCGATCCCTGTCAATAGAATCTGCTGTGGACCCGAGCCCGCAGGCACCGTTTGATCGGGGATCGGGTTGATGGTGCAAGTGAGCTTCAGCTTTGGGATCAAGCTATCTGGTACGGCGCTGCCTACTTTGATATTGGCAAGATAAACCGTGCCGCTATTGACAGGAAATGGCCAAACGAAATCGGTGGCATAATTGATCAAGATGCGATTGATGCGCCTGACATTGATTTCCTGCCCAGCATCGGTATTCATCCCGCCAGCGCCACGATAGTCCATGAACACCGTCCGCCACTGGCCCGCTGGGACCGTCTTGCGCTGGTCATGCGCTCGGGGGAGATTTCGGTTGTCATTGACATCCCAAAAATAGCTGTGCGTTTTCCCGCCAGCGCTGAACGAGCCGCCTTCGAAATAAATATCATAACTCATATAGCGATGCTCGCTCAAATCGAGCTCCTGGAACATGTACCAGATCCCAGTCCAGCAGGTTTTGTTATTGATGGCAATTTTCAGCACATTCTCCTTGCCATGAAACGTGCCCAATTCTGGCTTCTGCGTTGTGCCATAACCTTCGACGTTCCAATCTCCAGGATTTTCTAACATCGTGACTTTGCCTGAGCCGAACTCAGCCAATGGGACGGCGAGCCCCGATTGCGGCAGTGGTGCCGATTCGATGACAAAGGATCGTGATATTTGGGCATCGCCGTTGTTGTTGGGATTGCCCCCGTTATCGATGATCGTGACGGTGATTCTGGTTTTGCCCAACGCCGAGGGGGTGAACACCAGATCAGCCGTGGAGGCCCCCTGAACATAATGAACCGATAGGTCCTGATTTCTCACCACAACCGTATCCGAGCTGCTCGTTAAAATGGTCAATGTTTGGGCCCCGTTATCCCCATCGCTAATGCCACTCAGCTTGATCGTTTGGGTGCCATGGGCGAGGTAAACGAATTGGTTCGGGATTTCATCCAGCGTCGGCGGGTGATTGAACTCCTGAAAGCAGGTCACGTTAAAGGATCGCTCGGTCATATTGTTGTAAGCAAAGCCATCATCCACGATCAGTTTGATCGGGATATTTTTCCCAGCGCCGATGGGAATCAAGGTGAGAGCCGCAACAGTGGCCGTGCCATCGTATTGGATTCGGAGATTGCTGTCTGGCAAGGCCATCTGGTTCTGGCTGAAAGCGGAGATAGTGATGCGTTGCTCCACGGTTCTATTTCCATCACTGATGCCCGTCAATCGCACCACAACGGTATCTCCCACCTGCGCTGATAGATCGGCAATGGGATCGATCGTGGGAGGCGCATTATCTTCGATCAGAATGGGGGCCTGAATCGTGTTGTTGCTAAAGCCGCTCAAACCAACAGCGGTGATGAGCAGCGTGTCCCTGCCGATGGCGTTTGGGAGGCAATTGAATGTCACGGTGGCGCTGCCATGGATGATGTCGGAAATCGTTACATTGGAGATGGTAGAACCAGCGCCAGCAACGACCAGATGCGAGGCATTTTTCAGATCGAGCACCTTTATTTGATTTTGTTGGCTGCCTACAAAGAAATGCTGTTCAGTCATCCCAGCAAGGTTGGCCAGCGGAGTGGCATGGCTGCCGACCCGCAGCTCATCCAGCCAGATGGTGCCAGTCACCGCATCGGTGGTATTGCCGTTGGGGGTGAACAGCAAGCGGGTGATGTGCTTTTTGTCGAAACCAGCGGTCATTTCGAATTGAATGAAATAATCCACATAGGTATCGCTCTTGCGGATCTTCTGATTGGCTGTCTTATACAGCCCCACCGCATCGATGAGATAGGCGGTTAACAGAAAATCGAAATCTGATTTTAGTTTGAGGTTCAGCATCCCATGATTCGTGAGGTCGAGCGTATCGCCGATCTCGTAGGTAAATCCCTGCCACTTGACCCCGCCTGGTATCCTCACATCAACTTGCAAGATGCCGTTGGCCTGATGAAAGCTGAAATAGGTGTGGGGGAGCGTCTTCAGCGGGCCATCGAAAAAATCGGAATGGCCTGTCGTCTGTGCATTGATCGAATGGGTCCATGCCCATGAGACCAGAATCATGATGATGAATTTTTTATGTTTCATATAACAACCTCAACTCTTGAATTGAACCCTCCAGCCAACCCTTTCAAGGATCAAAGCATTTGAAAAGGTTCATAGAAGGACTGAGAAATATGGAAATGCAGTTTGTGAATCGTCAAATCGCTTATTTTTGCAGAACCATTTTCATTGATTGGATGAAATGCCCCTTAGTTGACTTAATCTCTAATTTGATCACATACACCCCCGAAGGTAGCGTTGCGCCGCTGGAATTGGTGCCATTCCAGACAAATGAATACGCTCCGACGGCTTGCTCCGCATCCACCAGCAAAATAACCCGTTCCCCTCGAAGGTTGTGGATCGAAAGTTTCACTCGGCCAGATGCGCCTAATTCATAGGAAATCGTGGTCGAAAGATTGAACGGATTGGGATAATTGGGCTTCAAATGAAAGTCAGTCACGGCGAGATTCGGATCGGGCTTTTCGACCGCCGTCGTTTTGGGGAACAATTTCACCAGTTCGATCCCCTCACCTGCACCCAGGTTGCGAGAATATTGCATATCCATGGCGTTGTTCCAGTGCTCGTAGACTCCCAGGCTCGAGATGGGCGTCCCATCATTTTCTGGATCGTAAACGATGCCTTCGGGCCAGTTGGTGGAATCAGCCGCCTGGCGCAGGTAATCATCCACCCCCGCCATGTTCGGTCGATTGAATTCGACCTGCGGGCCATGATATTCTGTCCGCAGCAGATCGAAGCAGACGGATTCCAGCGCAACGGGATCCAGCGAGGCTAAAATGGAATTGGTGAAATCGTTATTGAACGGCGCCATTTTCCATTTGATCGGGTAGGCATCGCTCCAGCCCTCGGTAGCGCTGTACAGGCCATCCACCACAAACAGCACTGTATTGCCCCCCAGCAGGCGATGCCCCATCATGTCCACCTGGACTCGATACATACCGTAATTGGTTCGATAGGGTCGGTCGTTCTCCTCGCCAACCAGCCCTTTGTGCAGATGGCCAGCGCTCTCCCTGGCCTGGGATCCGAAATGATTTTTAGCGCAAAGGGTGATTCCTGCACAGGCATGGGCCTTCAACGAGGCAATATTGATCAGGTAAGCTGCTTCTTCATGAATCGTGTACAATTTATCCGACACCGCCTCGTTCATGACCTTGCCCTTATCTGAATAAAAAAGCAGATCAGATGCTGTTTTGACAACTGGAACACGACCCAATGCTGCCAGATTGAGGCCGTGGTATTCGATGTCATTCCCCAGCACATTCACATTCGGGAATTCGGCCTTCCAGTAATCGAACAGATGCTTGTACACATTTTTCATCGGGTCGCCGATGTAAATATCCTCCTGCCGAACCCCAGCGTGGTTCACAAGCTGTCGCAGCACCGAGAGAACGACCTGCGGTGTGGTTTCAACCACATCAGGGTGGGCCCACCAGGTCGGTTTGTATTTGGTCAATTGCGTGGGCTCCCAGGTATGCCAGGGCTGGCCGCCATCGCCCTGAAGAATGGAGGTGGCATTGATCTTGATGAAAATTTTCTCGCCTGAGACGTAGCTGCTATCCCTGCCCGACTTTTTCTGATTGTGGAATTTGAAGAGCGCATGCCACGCATCAGCCACTGTGGATTGGCCAGTCAAATTCATTACCACAGCATCCATCATGCTATCGATGACCGCCTGATTGTTGTTTTTGATCAGGAAATAGTAATCATCGTTCTCGCTGACCTCGATTCTGCCATCATCTCTACCTGTCTGATTCTCATTGGTCGCCTCTGGATTCCAGGCCCAGGCGACCCGACCCGGGAAGATCCCCTGGGCCTTGCCCATCGGCTGATTAGCAGGATAATTATAGTTGTATGCAATGCTGGATTGAGCTGGCTGGCTCATTCTGGTCACCACAAAAAATCCTGCTGCTAAACCAGCCACAATGAATATTGCCATCGCCCAGTACTGTGCGTTTCGAAATCGCTGATGGGCCATTTTTAGTGCGCTCACCGAGGCCAGAAGCCCAATCAACCAGGTGATAGAAGCAGAGGCTATCGGAAAAGCGACCTTCATGCAGGGGTATGCCGCGCGGCTAGGTTTGGGAATCACGCGAATCAGAAACCAGGCAAGTGACATGAGCCCCAGAATCGGGAAGAACAAACGCTCGACAAATCTTTTGAGTTGTGAACTAATCGGATGGCTGTGGAAAAATTTCATGACGTCACCTTTGCTGTTAAATTCTATTTAATGAGAATCAGTTTTTTTGTCATCACCTGCTTTTCACTCAAACAATTGACAAGATACATCCCCGATGGAACAGGGTAATTGCGGTCATCCACGCCGTCCCAGCGAAGGACAAGCCCCATGTCTGGAACAAGGCCCTGCCATAACATTCGTACGCGTTGCCCAGCCAGGTTAAAAATAGCTACCTCTGCCTGGCTGGAACGACTGAATCTGAATTCTATGGAGGTGCTACTATTGAATGGATTGGGGTAAATTTTCGCCTCGATGGTCCGTGGAACATCGTCTATTTGATCCTTCAGCACCTTGCTGGCCCCAGGAGAGAATTTCGATACCCCGCCCGCCGTGGCCAGCCAGATCAAGCCATCGGACGCCACCTTGATATCTCGTACATCGTCATTGATCAACCCGTCTGTTTCCGAATAGTTCACGTAAGACGAAAAGTCTTTTTCGATACAGGAAATGCCTGCTCCAGTGCCCACCCAGATCTTGCCGGCCGCGTCTTCGGCAATTGCTTGAACGCGGGGATGCGGCAGGCCATGCTCCATTGTAAACCGTTTCCAATTGATTTTCGAATTGATGCCTCGATGTTGAAACAGTCCTTGCGTGGTGCCAAACCATTGCAGGCTGTCAGCGCCGATATGGATGGCAAGCACGCTATCGATCGGAACTGGCGCCCAGGGGCGCTCGATGGTCGAGGCGGCCGTAATGACATCCAGCGCGGAAAGCTTTAATCGGGCGACACCGCCTCCCGCAGTCCCGCAGTAGACCACTTCATCTGGCCCAATGCCGATGGATAGCACGTCGTAATCCAGCACCACGCGCGGTGATCTGGAGGTAATCCACTGCTGACCAGTAAAAGCTGTCACCCCGGAATCGGTGGCAAACCATCTAACCAGACTCCTGTCAATTGCAAGCGAGTTGATTTTGTTGGACAATAGCCCTGTGTTATTGGTGCGATAGGGGGTGGCCATGGTCACCGCATCCAGGGATGAAAAGCCCAGGGCCGAGACGCCATTATGTGTGGCCACCCAAAGCTCAGCCTGTTCCATGATCTTTAAATCGTTCACAAAATGATCGGCCAGGCCATCGGTTAGCGTGTAGCTATGCCAATTCGATCCATCGTAGCCAGTTACCCCGCTATCACTGCCGAACCAGATGATGCCGAGCGCATCGACATCAATGGCAAAAACGTTGTTGCTCAACAGTCCGCTGTTAGCCGATGTAAACGACTGCCATTGTTGGGCAAAGATTTTTTCAGTAGAGAAAAATAGCAAAAGCACGAACGCAATGGATCTTCCCATGAACGTATTGGTCCCAAACGATTATTTGCGACGATTATCAATGATTGAGAACTTCCGACTTCAGCCTTAAAGCCCAGGATATGGAATTAACTGAAGATCAAATAAGCCCGATTTGATTCTGCAATGGACATCAGTCGAATTGCAGCTTTACCGTATGAGCCCCTACTCGATCAGTTGCGAAACGGATGTACTTGGACTGTTCGACATATTTAGGTCGGAATGCTATAGGCTGGTTGTTTAAAACCACTTTGTTGACGGCTTGATCTGATCCAATCAAAATTTCGACAACGATATCCGCTGCTGTGCCCGTGAACTCCAATTGCAATTCCTTCTGCTGTCGATCGTTCTTATAGGTGTAAGATAGATAGCCGCCAGAAGCGGGATACTTCACAGTAGCGGTCACTTCATCCACTCCGGCCGCAGGCCAGCGCGGCGCCAATCGGGCTTTGCTGAAGGCAATGCCTTCATCTTTTATTCCAGCCAATCCTTCCAGCAGAGCATAGACCACTGCGGCTGCGCCCCAGTTATCTGGCGCACCGAACGAAATCCGTTCTGGCATGAAAAATACTGGATGATCGCTGAGCGTGGCGCCCAGCACCATCCATAAGCCCTCGGTCCCTGAGCTGACAAAGTCAATCGACTGAATGACCTTGTCTGGAAATGGATTGTTGAGGCCGAAAATATAGACACCGACCGATAAACTTTTTTCGTTTTTCCCCTTCCAGGCCACATAATAGGGCCGCACACCATCGTTGTAAGGCCCGTCCACTGGATACCACCAGCCCGCGATGTTTCGTCCACTCAGCACATGCGTTTTGAACTGACTCCCATCCGCGTAGCACAACACGATATCTCCAAGATAACTGCCGCGGCTCTGCGCATGCAGGAAATAGATAGAAGCGGCTTTCTTAGCGATGGGCAGGCGTGCTTGTTTCAAATATCCCGGCTTTGCTGATAAAATCAAGCAGGCTTTTCGGCCATTTTCAGCCGGATCGACGATGGTAAATGGGATATCTTTGAAAACCTGGTTCCCAACAGGAAATTCATGGAGGTCATTGTCTCCTTCCCCGGTCCAGCCGGGAACGCCCCTGGCGCCCTTTCCGGTAATATCGGCGTTGGCGATCGCTTTCAGCGAAAGGGGGGTAAAATTGCGCTCCGGCGGCTCTGGCAGCGCCCCGCGGTAAATGCACAACAGCCGATTGTCCGAAATTTTGGCCAGCTCTGCCATGCGCCGCAGAATGTACACGCCATAATCCTCAAATCCGTGATTGAACGCACCATGCGCCACCTCGCCAGCCACGATCGAAGAAACCCCGCCGTTCATATACTCCCATTTGTCGATGTGCCAGCCCTTCTCATACGGCGGATAACACATGTACCATTCCCCTGGCGATGAGCTCGGCATTTCTCGCGCGATGTTCTGGTAGGTCTTGATGATCGCCACCGATTTGTCATGCCCGATCCGGCGATTGATGGCGTAGGCATTGGAAATCGTCACCTGTTTCGATTCGTCGGTATTGCCAAAGTCCCGTTGATAAGTGGGGTCTTCTGGCACATGATGGGTATAGAACGATCCATTCCAGCTCAATTGATCGATCCTTTCTTTGATGCCCTTGCCGATCTGCTCGATTTTATCAGCTTCCTCGTGGCGACCCATATAGCGAAGCATTTCTGCTGTGTATTGACAACCCACGGCCATCCCGATATTGTCGCCGTACATAATGCTGTATTTGGTGACCCCAGGCTTAGCCATCATGAAATCGCCGCCCCAGACTTCCGCGTCCTGAGCGGGTTGAAAATCCCAGATATCGATGGTGTAGCCGCGTTTCAGCAATTGAAATTTTTCAGACCAGCGATAGGGATCTGAGGTGGCATACTGGATCGCTTTAATGCAATTATCCAGTCGGGAAGCCATCCAGGCATCATCTCCGGTGGCTTTCCAGGCGTAATAGACCGCTTCCAGAAAAGTAAATTCACCCATATTCTCGACCGGGATGCGCACAAAAAAGCTCGAGTTCAACTGCGGGTCTTCCGGAACCTTGACAAATTCGGGTCCGAAGCGTTTCAGCCAGTGGACATAGGTGTGGTAGGGACTATAATAATTATCATAAATCATGCCGTTTTCTCTTTGACTCTCTGCAAAGAGATCGATGCCCGATGTCACATCCGGATAAAAATATTTCATGGCCTTCATGACGTGCACATGATCCTGAAACCAGCCAGCAAACGTGACATGCGGTTTGCCTTGATAGCGATGGGTTGCGATCTCATTTCCGGAGGTCATGGTGTAATAGAGCATATCCAGCAAACGAGAAAATTCACCTCCCTGGTCATTGAGCTCAGTTTGACAATCGACTTTGAACGTTTGCTGGTCCAGAAATTTCCCCTTAGCGTCCAGTAATGTGATGGTATGCGATCCCAGCGCTCCGGCGATCCGAACGCGTGCCGATCTTTCGATGGGCTGCTGAAAATAGACGTTGCCGTTCCCATCTCTGATGATGGCAGCGCCTGGCTTTGCAGTGGTGAATTCCATCCAATCCAGCGGTTTGAAGTAACGACTGCCTGGCAAATTGGTGATCGTGATCAGGGCAGATTCGGATGCATATCCGATCGCCGTTAAAATAAGAATCGATAGCCAGGCGATCAAGCAAGTTCTTTTCTTGTATTGCTTCATTTCAATTTCTCTCAAATGATGTTGGTGATCATGTAGCTGAATTTGCAAGTAGTGTTAACTCGAATCGGGATCGACTCAGTATCCAGGACTTTGGTCGACATTTCGATAATTATAGATCGATTAAAAATCACCCGGATGCGAAAAGACGAGATGAATTTGTTTAATAGCCATTCAATGACGGGGCCCTCGTTCGCTTGCAAACATCATGATGATCAGCCCAGAGCATCTTCGCCGTGCCAGATGAAATACAGGATAGGGAACTGGAATTAGCACGGAGATGAATTTTTGCATAATAGAGCTGTCACTGAAACTGACAGGCTTTTCTCGATAGAAGGCCTTGCTCAGAATAAAAAGGTCAATTTTAAAAATTGGAATAGCTCGGTTTTGATTATACTCAATTCTCGATATTTCCACAAGCCATTTAGGCCGCATGAATGATAAATCCAGAATGCCGATCAAAGCAGGCTGCTATTTGTTCCTCGATAATGAGGATCGTTCTTCATGCATTTGGCCTCATCGGTTTGAAGATCATTTCTCAGTAACAACAATCCGCAGCAACAATGAAAAATGGCGCGATGATTGAAATAAAGCCCTCTGCTGAGATTCAGCAAAGGGCCTTATTTCACAAAGGCTGACAACCCAAATTCGGGCTGTTTTGATCCACGCTACTTCATCAGCATCATCTTTTTGGTGATTTTTTGATCACCAGCTTTGAGCTGATAGAAATAGACACCACTGGACAGGTTGCTCGCATCGAATTGAATGGTATAGCTTCCAGCGTTTTTCATCTCATTCGCCAGCGTAGCCACCTCGGAACCCAGGACATTGTAGACCTTCAACTCGACATGGCTCTTCTGATTCAGCGAATAAGAGATCGATGTCGTGGGGTTGAACGGGTTCGGATAGTTTTGGCTCAATGAAAAATCGACTGGCTTGGAGATCGAATTCGAATTCACATTGGTCGGGACATACTCGATCCCAGGCCACCATTGCAGGGAGCCAATCGGTTTGCCACCAGTGCTGGCGGTTTTTAGTGTCTCATTGGTGTAGGATAGATCAAAATCTAGCGGCCAGGTGAATTCGAGATAATCGGGCACATTATGCCACTTCACAGGATTGGTGACCGTCCCGCCAGCCCATTCGGTTCGAATGTTGATGCAATTTTGGGCCAGCAGCACATCGCATCCATTCATATCCTTAATGCCAGGGTCGACATTCCAGGTGTTCTCTTCTTTGAAGAATTTGAACGGCTCATGTTTAACTGTTACAAAAGAAGAGTCAATAATTACATCCGCAGTGTCCCTGACATAAGTTTTAACCGTCCACTCCCACGGACCTGACTGGTTTTCAAACATGGCTTTGTTGTAATTGTTCATCCAGGGGTTGGGCACAACGTAGCTAAATTGGTTCCAATAATCTTTAATAGGTTGCGTATACCACCAAACGTTGTTCTTCAGCACCCAAACCAACTCATCTGGGGTCAGGTGGCCATCACCGTTCGGATCATAACCCTTTGAGCTGCCATAAACGCCTTTGGGCCCATAGAGCGAATCGAGCTGTTGGGGATCCCACTGAATCTCGGCATAGTTCATCAAGCCTTTTACTTCCTGATCAAAATGCCGTTTGATTTCATCAAAGTCATCACTAAACGCATGGCAGTTGACGAACAGGTTGTTAGTATAAATTTGTTTGATGTGCCGATGGTTATTCACGGGATGAACCATTGAATTCACGAAGGTGCAATGGTCAACCTCGGTGTAGAACGTGCCTTCGCCACCATTCACCGCAAAACAGCCAAAATTGAAGAAGGTCGTATTGCGGATTATTGCGGAGTCGATCCGCAAATGATGGAAAATGGCACCGTTCCAGGTGGTGCCAGTGGGATTGCCGACATTTTTAAAGATGCAGTTAAGGAGCTTATACACGTTGTTGCCACCCCAGTCCGCAAACATCGCCCACCAAGTGAACGGCGCTTCTAAAATACATCCATCAAAAATGATCTTCTTTCCCGAAGCATTTACTGTTTGCGTGATCCAGGATATTGGGCCTGTGCCATCCAAATTGACGCCTGTCATCCAGAGGTTCTTGAAAGTGGCATTGTCGAAAAGATTCCACCAATTATCAACAGTGCTACCATCCGCGCGGAGTCCGCAACGAATAATTGGCGGACGATTGGCCGGATCGGGCTTATCGGCAACGATCACCAGGGGAAAGTCTGCCTGGATAACATCCGTCAAAATATACTGGGCGTTGCGCTCCAGCTTATACACTTTATGGAGTCTGTTGCCGCTTGCGTCCACATCATTTTTAATCGCCTCGTTCAAAGCACCCAAGGGAAGGCCCTGAGAGTTCAAGGGGCCGACAATCAGGGTATCGCCCTTCGATTGCGTTTGAGAGAAAACCATCTGGTTGCTGATGATCAGCAACATAATGATCGCCGAGAGTAATATCAGTCTTTTCATGTTCTAATTCCTTTCGATGGATTTTTGTTTGCTAAACAAAGTGGTTAATAATTTTGCCAAGATAGTTTTATTCTACTGTTCCACTGTGCTTGCATCACCTTCCTTCCTGATTTGCACCAAAGTTATGACCCTCCTCCGAGTCGACGAGTTACCGCAATGATTCTCTCACATCGCTGCTCCAGAACCCGTTCTAATTTGCGAGCGCATTCCAGTGAATCAGATCACTTCATTGGTGAATTTGCTCGTTTTGCAGGATTAGAGCGCGTGCTGAGATTGGCTTCTGTCCTCGCTTTCTTTAAATCTGGACTGCATCACCTCCATTGAAAGATGGTTATTTTTACATTTGGTCAGAAGGGTTGAGCAGGCCCTGGTCCTAAAACTGATATCTTAACCCCACATTCGCATTTCGGCCATAATCCTCGATGTAATTGGCAAACTTCATGTGGTTGATTACATCCTTCTCCAGCTCATTGGTCAGA
>FWPV01001131.1_pt1 | contig 39056 bp, 30 predicted proteins | sample 2228371 | NCBI WGS metagenome assembly FWPV01 (sample SAMEA103939776, study PRJEB20133) | metagenome
ACTATGAATCATCCCTGCAGATGGTAAGGCGAGAGTTATCAGAAAAGAGACAGGCACAGCAGTATTATGAGCAGGCAAAGGCAAACAACGAAAAGGGTATGCCGGCAGATGTTAAGGGTATTGACGATGTAATCCGGGAATTAAAAAACAGACAGAACAAGTTTAAACCAACAGAGAAGACCCATCAAGACATCCAAAATCTGATAGCAGAAATGGATAAGAGAAATAAGGCGGTATCAGCAAAAAATTATGCAATGAATTTGTTTACAGCTGGAGATGATTTTCTAAAAACATATCTTTATTCACGGGCTGCTGATGCTTATTTTGAGGGCCTTAAGGCAATCAGAGATAATGGAGATATTAATGACCCAATTTATGCCAGATATTACAACAAATATCAGGATTGCATTGCTAAAGACAAAAGACTGAAAGAACTTCTTCCAGGGGTAAGAAGTGCAGCAATGGATGAGAAACCATTACAAATAGAAACCATTGAAAACGCATTAAGAGATGCGCTGGAGATGGTAGAGCTACAACCAAATAATACAGATTCTCAGATATACAAAGCACGGCTCGAACAAAAATTAAAAAATGCCAGGAAAGCCCAGGAGAACAAATCCATTGCAGATAATTTATGGATTGAAGGCGATGGTTTATACAAAGAAAGAAAATATTCTGAAGCACTGAATAAACTCAAGGAAAGTCTGAAGTTATGGTCAAACTCTGAAAGAGAAAACTATGTCAAAAATTTGGAAAAAGTACTTTCCAAAAATAAGGAAACAGCAATGAAACTGCGAGCAGAGGGTGAGAAATTACAGAACCAGAATAAATTTAGAGAGGCGATATCAAAATATCGCGAAAGCCTGAAATACTGGCCAGATTCTGCACTTGAGGAGCATATAAGAAAGATTGAAGACAAGATTTCTATGAAAGGTAGAGCTGATGAATTATGGAAAGAAGGAACTGATCTGTTCAATCAGAACAGACCTTCAAAGGCTTTAGATAAATTCAAAGAAAGCATAACATACTGGACAAATAATGAAAGAGCTAATTATGTAAAAGAACTTGAAAGTAGAAAAAAACAGGCTCAGAAATTAAGAGATGAAGGCGCTGCATTTCAAAATCAGAAGAGGTACTCTGAAGCAATCTCAAAATATCGTGAAAGTCTCAAATTCTGGCCTGATCCTGCTCTTGAAGAGCATATAACAAAAATTGAAGCCATAATTTCAGGCACAACGACTGTAACTGAAACAGACTCAGGAACAGCTAAAGAAGACATTAATTATGTAAGAGGTTTTGAGGGTAAATGGGATACAAACTGGGGATTGCTGGAATTTCATGTCGATGGCATAAAAGTATATGGTAATTACACTCATGATAAAGGAAGAATTGAGGCAACCCTGTCTTCTGACAAAAAGACTATGAATGGTATGTGGCTCGAAGCTCCAAGTTATAGTCCACCCCGTGACGCCGGACGTGTTACTTTTACATTATCGCCTGATGGGAATTCAATTACAGGCAAATGGGGGTATGGAGATAGTCTCAATGGAGGAGAATGGACAGGTAAAAGGATTAAAGAAAAGTTAGATGATGTAATTAATAAACCAGACAAGGATACAAATATTATTTTTAATCTTTCTGGAAAGTGGGTTGCAAAATGTAAAGGAAGCGACAATTATAACGTTAATATAAGACATAATGGCTCAAGTTTTGAAGCAGATGTAGATGTTGATAAATACAAAGGGACAATAAATGGAAGAAAAATAAGCGGTAAATCTCTTGACAATATTGATACAATCAGTGGAGAGATTGTCTCTAATAATGAAATCCATGTTATTCTTACAGGATATATTGGCAATTCCACCATAAGCAATGATTGCACATTGACAAGAAAAATGCAGTAGAAATAATACAGACATTGCTGAAAAAATTTATTTATTTAAATTGAGGTTATTTCGTCTTGTTAAATATATAATTCCAAGTGAAGAAATCGCACCTGCTGAATCCATAAACCAATCATATATTGATCCTGTCCTTTTTAACATAAAAGCCTGTATGATCTCATCAAGCATTCCATAACAAACCGAAATTAAACCTGCATATAAAAGATATTCCGGTTTAATTATTTTGTTTTCACCCCTGAATGCTCTGAAAAGAAGAAATGAAAGAAACGCATAATTAAAGAAGTGCATCAGTTTTCTAATAAACTTATGAATATTTTCTACAAAAATAGTATCGGCATTAGGGAATAAAAACTGTATGATAGGATATAAAAAATAAGAGGTATTTTCAGAAGTCAGAGCTTTATTCCAGGGGAAAATTATAATCATCCATATAATTGGTGGTAGCCAGTAATTCATGAATTTTTTCATATTGTCATATTGTACTTGAGCTAAAATTTTATATAAATAATGCAGACGTCAGGGGAAACCCCTTTTAATCGCAGGTTTTTACATGTTATAAGGCCAGAATTTATATGAATACAGAGCAAGCTGTAATCTGTCAGAAACCCCTAATTTTCTGTAAATCCTGTTACAATGTGATTTTACTGTTTGCTCGCTAATATTGAGTTTTTGAGCAATTTCTTTATTTCTGTAACCTCTACAAATATGAAATACAATTTCTCTTTCTCTTTTTGCTAAAGTTATTTGTTTGCTTTGTTCTTTCATCGCAGAAAACAATTTTAACATTGTGTGTCTATCTATCCATAATTCTCCATCTTCCAATGATTTTATAGCTTTTTTGAGAAGATTAATATCTGTTCCTGTAGGTAAAATTCCAACAATTCCTCTTGAAATTAGTTCTTTCATATTTCTGTCGGATAAAAACCACATATCTTTATCTCCAATAAGAAGGAGCTTGGGACTTTCATTTGCTATCAACTCTTCAGGGAATCCTGGAATATAGTTATATTTTAAATTCAAATCAGCAATTATCAAATCAGGGTTGAGTTTCAGAATTTCCTTTAAATCTGACATTGAATCATTGATAGTATGGAATATACCAACCACAATGGAATCTGTCTCTTCCTCAATAAGCTGTTTTAAACCTTCACTAAATAGAAAGTTAGAAAACCCAACCGCAATCCTTAAACCCATTTAGATATTGAAACTCCCTTGTTATTAATTTTTATAAATTTAATTTTGTATCTTTAACAATGAGTAACTAACCAATCATATTCACTAATTTATATATTTATTTTTAATATATCATTTTGAAACTCCTGACTTCAATATAATCATATAGAAAAAAGGGGGGCTCACCATTTTTACACAAAAAGTGTATTTGAATAACCCAGTTTTACTTTTTACTTCACGGTTTTTGTAATATGTCTGCATTATTCGGGGTAACTGGATTATTCTGATTGCATTTTACGGGTTAATCTAAATTATAATCATATTGATAAATAATTTTTTTAGCCATGTTTGCATTGTTTGGGTTAGTATGAAATGACACATTTACAACTTGAGCACTGGATTAAAAATATTGGGGAAGCAAATGAAAAATAAAGTGGTATATACAGGTCTCGATAGTATAGTAAAGAAATGGCCTAACAATTTAAAAGGAGCAGATGTCGGTTTGCTTATTCATCCTGCATCTGTAAACAGAAATTTAAGACATGCCATTGAAATATGTCTGAGTTCAAGAAACTTCAACTTAACAACCTTATTTGGACCACAACACGGTATTCGTGGTGAAACACAGGATAACATGATAGAATGGCAGGGTTTTTTAGATAAAAAAATCGGGCTGCCGGTTTATAGTCTTTACGGAGATGTTCGTCAACCTACTCCTTCAATGTTAAACAATATAAATGTGCTTATAATCGATCTTCAGGATATTGGCTCGCGTTACTATACATTTATCTGGACAATGGACCTCTGTTTACAATCTTGTAACCAGATGAATAAATCCGTGGTAGTACTCGACAGACCAAATCCTATAGGAGGTCATATAATAGAGGGTAATGTTCTCAATTCCGAATATGCTTCTTTTGTCGGTCTAAAGCCTTTACCGGTTCGACATGGAATGACAATTGGAGAAATAGCGAATTATTTAAGAAATGAATTTTATCCTGACCTTGATTTATATATTATTCCTGTTAAAAACTGGAAAAGAAAAAGGTGGTTCAATGAAACAGGACTGAAATGGGTTCCACCTTCTCCTAATATGCCTTCACTGGATACTGCTTTAGTATATCCTGGCATGTGCCTGCTTGAAGGGACAAATATCAGTGAAGGCAGAGGAACAACAAGACCTTTTGAAGTATTTGGTGCTCCCTTCATTGATCCAGATACTCTGGTTGGACGTTTAAAAGAACAACCCCTTCCGGGAGTTATCTTCAGGCCGATGTATTTCAAGCCCACATTCCAGAAACATGCTGGTAAACTTTGTGGAGGTGCTCAGATACATGTTATAAACAGAGAAAAATTCAAACCTTTTAAGACAGGAATATCAATTCTAAAAGCAATATATGACCTTTATCCAGAAGAGTTTTCATGGAAAATGCCGCCTTACGAATATGAGTATAAAAAAATGCCAATTGACATTCTTGCTGGAACAGACAGGCTCAGGATTGAAATAGAAAAAGGCAAGACAATCGACAGAATAGAAGAATGGTATTCTGAAGAATGTCTGGATTTTAACAGAAAATACAGAAAAAAATACTTATTATATATATGAAACTCTCAGCTTTTGTTCTTGCTGCAGGACTTGGTGAACGACTCGCACCAATAACAAATTATATACCCAAGCCATTGCTTCCTGTACTCGGTAAACCTATATTAGAATCTATACTGGAGAAAATTTCAGAACTTCCTGTAAATAAAATAGGTATCAATCTACATCATAAAAAAGAGCTTATTCAAGAATGGATTAAACAATCCAGATTTAATTCTATTGAACTTTTTCTCGAAAATCCTGTGCTTGGAACAGGTGGCGCATTGAAAAATGCAGAAGAATTTTTAAAAGATAGCATTTTTTTAATTCACAACTCTGATATCTATTCGGATATAGATTTAAGAAAACTCATAGAATTTCATCTTTCATCGGACAATATTGCAACTCTTGCTATTCATAATCATCCTAAATTCAACAATCTTGTCATCGATAATAATGGTCTATTATGCGGCAGCGGAACCACATGTTCACTTTTTTGTAAGCCCGACTCACGTCTCGCAGCTTTCACAGGTATTTCTGTTTATTCACCGGATATATTAAAATTCATTCCTGATGGCGCATCAAGTATAGTTAATACATGGGATAGAGTAATCTCGGCAGGATACAATATAAGTACTTTAGATGTAACTGGATGCTCATGGAATGACATCGGCACTCCGGCTTCATATACAAAAACAATTATAGAAGAACTCAAAAAAAATGGGGAAACACTTTTCATCAATACCAAAATCAACTCGTGTGATAAATTAACATTAAGTGGATACATAGTTATAGAAGCTCCACAAAAAATCCTCGAAAAATTCCATGCCAGGCAAATATGCTTGAAAAATTGTATTGTACTTCCGGATGCTGATTTTCATTTAACGGATTATCAAAATTGTATTATCGGTCCAGGGTTTAAAATAGACTTAAAAGAAACAGAAATCCCTGAATTATATCCGGATAATAATTCTATATTAATTGGTACAGGGGGCTCTGATAGACAATATTTCAGAATTATAGAAGGAGAAAAGTCCTTAGTACTTATGCAATGTAAAAATAATGACCCGGATTTCCAAAGACATATTGAATATACAAATTTCTTTAAAAAATATGGTGTCCCTGTTCCGGAATTATTTAGAGTAGATTTTGATAATAAGATAGCTTATTTTGAAGATTTTGGTGACTGTTCTCTTTATAACTGGCTAAAATGCTCTCGAAATGAGAAAGAAATCAGAGAAATGTACAGGAAAGTTATTGATATTCTTATTTTAATACACACAGCCGTTACAGAGCATGTCTCAGAGTGCCCTATTCTCAATCAAAGAGTCTTTGATTATGGCTATCTTAGATGGGAAACAGATTATTTTGTAGAAAATTTTTTAGCCGGAATTATGAAAATAAAGATTAAAAATTTAAAAGCACTTGAAGATGAATTCCATAGACTCGCTTTAAAAGTTGATTCATTTCCAAAAACAATTATTCATCGTGATTTCCAGGCTCAAAATATTATGATATCGAGCAATAATTCACCAGGAATTATAGATTATCAGGGCGCAAGGATCGGGCCTCCAGCCTATGACCTTGCATCGATTTTGTGGGATCCTTATTACAGGCTTGAAGAAAATATTAGAGATTATTTGCTTGATTACTATCTTGGTGAAACAGATTCGTCTTTATCCGATACTGTTCTTCCCTGCCGCCTCCAGCGTCATATGCAAGCATTAGGAGCATACGGTTATTTGGCAACAGTAAAAGACAAGAAGTATTTCTTAAAATATATTCCTGAAGCTCTGAGGCTTTTGAAAAAAGAATCTGCTCTCGCAAAAGATGAATACCCGGAATTATACAGGACTATTTCAGCATTATAGAATTACATTTACTAATACAGTCGAAAAAGCCAGAAGAAAACCAGTAAGATTCTCATCTTTTAATCCGAGCAATGCCTGCGTTATTCAGGTTTATGAATAAATTGTTACTACAATTTGGGTTATAATTACTTATGGCTTATACAATTGCTCTTGCCGGAAAAGGTGGAACAGGTAAAACCACTATTGCCGGGATAATCATTCGTTATCTTATTGAGAAAAGAAATAAACCCGTACTCGCTGTTGATGCTGATTCCAACAACTGTCTTAATCAGGCACTCGGGGTCGAGGTATATCAAACAATAGGCAAATTAAGAGAAGATTCTCTAAATACAATAAGAAGCGGTTCAGACCGTCCTGGCGGAATGTCCATGGAACAGCTTTTTGATTACCAGATTCAACAGTCATTAATAGAATCAAAAGGTTTTGATTTGCTCGTAATGGGAAGGCCCGAAGGTCCTGGATGTTATTGCGCTGCAAATAATATTATCAGGAAATATACCGATAAACTCTCTGAATCTTACCCTTATGTTGTAATTGATAATGAAGCAGGAATGGAACATCTAAGCAGAAGAACAACACATAAAGTCAATCTACTTTTAATTATAAGTGATCCTTCCATTAGAGGACTGGAAACTGCTAAGAGGATCAATTTGCTCGTGGAAGAACTGAAACTGGATATAGGCAAACGAACTATTATTATTAATAGAGTTTCTGGTAGAGGGGAAGAAGAAAAGCTAATTGAAACAGGGGAAAAATATGGATTGGATATAGCTGGAGTTATTCCTCAGGATCAGGAGATATTTAATATTGATTTACTCGGCAAACCTGTATTTGACCTGCCTGACTCCTCCATCGCATTAAAATCATTATTTAAAATACTCGACTCTCTCATTATCGTATAGTCTTATTTTTTGGTTCTTCTCCAATTTAGTTGCTAAAAAGGATTCAAGGATTCGAGGATTCATGGGTTCAAGTGCTTATTTCCCTTTTGTTAATTTGCAGATATCTAAACATAGTTGATAAGACCTTTGTCAAAATTTTAAGTCTTTGTAATTCTTAAGCATTTTCCTCGAATCCTCATGATCTTGCTAGCTTTTCTGGAGATGATCCATAAATTTTTTAGTAATGTATGCATTATTCGGTTTAACGAAGGTAGAATTGTGCATTTTTATTTGACAGAAAGTTTAGTGACTTATAAAATATGGATATGAATATCTATAAGCTAATAGGAGCCATTTTTTTATTATTCAGTTTATCTATTATTGCTTGTGATGAAAAACCTAAAAATCCTGTATCTGAATATGGAGATGCTTTAATAGATTCATACAAAAAGGGACAGCAGGCAGGAGAAACAGCAAATCTCGACGCTGTTAAGAGAGCAATTGAAAGTTATCATGCTGCAAATGGTAAATATCCAGAGAATCTTGAGGCAGCAGAAGAATTTATGGGTGCAAGAATTGATATTTCAAAATATGAGTATGACCCATCAACAGGCAGGGTATCATTGAAAAATTAAACTAAATTTCCTTCTTAATATATTATCCTTAAAATAAAATCCTTGTTTTGAATCATTTAAAAATATTAAAATAAAAAACTTTGAGGTAATTTCTAATTGGAAAAAGAAAAAGGTAATTTAATAGATAAAATCTGGGCGTTTTTTGCTTCAGTAAAATTTGCAATTATAATTTTCGCTCTGATTGCCACCACTTCTATAATTGGTACCATACTTGAGCAAAGAGAAGACCCTGCAAAAAATTTACAGATACTGTCACGTCTTTTTAATGAATCAGTAGCTCCTGCACTTTATGATATTTTTGATAAACTTGGATTTTTTAATATGTACCGCTCATGGTGGTTCATCTCTCTTCTTGTATTATTTGCTTTAAATCTTATCATTTGCTCACTCGATAGACTTCCAAAGATATGGAAACTTGTCAAAGAACCAATGTCGCCTTTACCTGAAGAAACTTTAAAAAAATTTCTTTTACACAGAGAAGTTACTATAAAAGGCACACCTGATAATAATAAATCTCTTATTTCAGACATTTTAAAAAAATCAGGTTTCAAATGTAACGAAGTTAAAGAAGATAAGGGATTTCAATTTTTTGGACAGAAGTGGAATTACAGCAGACTGGGTGTCTATTTAACACATATGAGCATTCTTTTAATCTTAATTGGTGCTCTTATAGGAATAAAATTAGGATTTAAAGGATATATGGAAATTGGAGAAGGAACAGTTTCAAATACTGTTATTTCTGGAGATAAAGTCTTAACTTTAGATTTTTTAGTAAAATGTGAGAATTTTGAAACAGAGTTTTACGGTATGTCTGATATGCCAAAAGAATACAGAAGCTGGCTAACAATTATAAAAGATGGGAAAGAAGTAGTTAGAAAATCCATAACTGTAAATGACCCTTTAACATATGAAGGTATAACTTTCTATCAATCAAGCTATGGTATTATTCCCAATGGTCTTGGAAGAGGAATATTTATCATCAATGCTGTATCAAAAGATGGCAGATCAAACCTGCTTAATCTAAGATTTGGAGATTCTTTTCAGATTCCCGGAACAAATCTTACTGGAAGAATAATCGATTTCAGTCCGGCATTAAGATACGATGAACAAGGTAATACCTTTACCTATACAAACATGATGAATAATCCCGCTGTTCTGATTGATTTTACCGAGTCAGGAAAACATAAATTTTCAGGATGGATATTCAAGAGACATCCCGAGTCATGGCAACTTCCTGATGGTAACAGAGTCGAATTTTTTAATTACTGGGGTGTTGAATACACAGGACTTCAGGTTAGAAAAGATCCGGGTGTATGGATTGTCTATCTTGGCTGTATCCTTATGAGTATAGGTCTTTTTGCAGCATTTTTCTTAAGTCATCGTAGAATATGGATAAAACTTGTATCAGACAAACAGAACACAAGAGTTATTATTGGTGCAAATACAAACAAAAACATGGCTGCTTTTGAAAGAAAAATAGATATGATTGTTTCTGCATTATCTAAAAACAAGGAAGGAGCTAAATAAATGGAAAGTCCTCTCCTCTTTGGCATCTCAACAATGGCGTATTTTATTGCCATGATGATCTATTTTATATATCTTGCTTTCAGAAATAATCCTGTAGGAGTTATTGCTACCTCATTTACAATATTCGGCTTTATTTCTCAAACATTTGCAATTGCACTTAGATGGAAAGAATTCGCTGAAATGAGCGGAATGGGTTTTTTAAGATCAGCACCTCTTACAAATCTATATGAATCACTCACTTTTTTTGTATGGTGCTTAATTTTAGGATATTTGATAATTGAATTTAAATTTAAAAATCGTTCATTCGGCGCTTTTGTGACACCTATTGCTGGACTTGTGCTTGCTTTTATTGATTTAACAGGAGTTACAAAAGAAATACAGCCATTGGTTCCAGCACTTAAAAGTAACTGGCTACTCGCACATGTAACAATGAGTTTTATTGCATATGCAGCTTTTGCCATTTCTTTTAGTACGGGAATAATGTATCTCATTCTCAATACAGAGAAGAGAAATGAACCTGCCTATATTTTCTGGACTTTAACATTCGGTATGTTTGCTATACTTATTCTGTACATGGGAATTGATTTCTTTACATTTAAAGTAAAGGTGCGACCTGAAATATTTATTAAAAGCTATCTTTTTAAGACTTCTTTTCTTCATCCATCTTTTACAGTCAATATCATTAGCTGGATAATTTCATTTGCTATTATTTTTATTGTCTGGAGATATGGTTATATTCTTAAAGGAATTCTAATTAAATTCGGGCTTTCTGCTGATATGCTTGATGAGATTACTTATAAAAGTATAGCTGTTGGTTTTCCTATATTTACTTTAGGCGGTCTTATTTTTGGAGCAATATGGGCTGATCAGGCATGGGGTGTTTACTGGAGCTGGGATCCAAAAGAGACATGGTCATTGATAACATGGTTCATTTATGCTTTTTATATTCATAGTAGATTCGTAAGAGGATGGAGAGGTAAAAAAGCTGCTATAGTATCTGTCATAGGATTTATGGCAGTTATATTTACATATCTTGGTGTCAACCTTCTGCTATCAGGATTACATTCTTATGGTTCCCAGTAATCTTGAAATCATTCTGTAATTTAAGTTAGTATTAATTATTATATTAGTACCAGACATTTCTATCTGTCTTAAACCTAAAAAAATCGGAGGTAACGTTTATATGAATAACATAAAAACAATGGTTCTGCTTGTGACTTTAACCCTTATACTTATCTGGGCTGGTGGTGCAATAGGTGGAAAACAGGGTATGACTGTTGCTCTTATTTTTGCACTTACAATGAACTTTGTTACATACTGGTTCAGCGATAAGATTGTTCTCAAAATGTATGGAGCAAAAGAAGTAACTGAATCACAGTCACCTGAATTATACAGTATCGTAAGAAGACTTGCACAGAAAGCTGAAATTCCGATGCCAAGAGTTTATATAATTGAGGAAGAACAACCAAATGCTTTTGCCACGGGCAGGAATCCAAAACATGCAGCAGTAGCTGTAACAACAGGGATTATGCGTATCCTTACCCGTGAAGAACTCGAGGGTGTTATCGGTCACGAACTTGCACATGTGAAACATAGAGATATTCTTATCAGCACAATTGCTGCTACAATTGCAGGCGCCATAAGTTATCTTGCGCAGATGGCGCAGTGGGCTATGATATTTGGAGGACACAGAGGAGATGATGAAGAAGGTGGAAATCCTATAGCTGCTTTTGTAATGATGATTGTTGGACCGATTGCAGCCATGATAGTCCAGATGGCTATCTCACGTTCAAGAGAATACGCTGCTGATGAAGGTGGAGCAAAAATAGCAGGCAATCCAAGATACCTTTCCGGTGCATTGAAAAAACTCCACTGGGCTTCCCAGAAAATACCTATGGAAGCTAATCCTGCTACATCACATATGTTTATTGTAAATCCACTTTCAGGAGGCGGTCTTTTAAAACTATTCAGTACTCATCCGCCTATTGAAGAAAGAATCGCAAGACTTGAGTCTATGAGAGTATAAATTTAAAGGCAACTTATCTTGACTCTTTCTTATAATTTAAATAAAAATAATATCCTATGAAAGCTCTGGTAACAGGAGCGACTGGTTTTATTGGCAGTCACCTGTGTGAGGAACTTATTCGCAAAGGCTATGAAGTTGCATGCCTTTCAAGAAATAACTCTAATATTAAATGGTTAGAGTCTTCTGGGGTTAAATTTCTCAAAGGTGACTGCACAATCCCGGAATCCTTAAATTGTGTAATTGACGAATTCGATTATATCTTTCATCTCGCAGGACTGACAAAATCAACTTCAAAAGAAGCTTTTTTTAATGTTAACACTACTGGAACTGAAAACCTTTTAAAGAAAATTTCTAATAATTCGAGACTAAAAAGATTTATTTTCATAAGCAGTCTTGCTGCTATTGGTCCTGGTAAAGATGGAGTTCCTATAAATGAAAAATCATTCCCTTCACCTGTTTCTGATTATGGTAAAAGTAAGCTCGAAGCAGAAAAAGCTGTTTTAAAATATAAAGGCAAAATACCTTTTACAATTCTAAGGCCCCCTGCTATATATGGGCCGAGAGATAAAGATATGCTCGTTATGTTCAGAATGATAAAAAAAGGTTTTTTCTTTGATCTTGGAAAATGTTATTATTCTCTACTTTATGTTGAAGACCTTATTCATGGTATTATATTATGTGCTGAAAATGAAAAGGCAAAAGACAATATATATTTTCTATCTGATAATAAATCATATACAGGTGAACAGATAGCTATGGAAATATCATCAGCATTAAATGTAAATGCTAATCCAATAAAAGTCCCAAAATTTGTTATGCCTTTTGTAGCTTTTATTAGCGAAAAAATGAACAGACAGAGTATAATTAATAGAGACAGGATAAAGGATTTTCAACATGATTACTGGGTTTGTGATTCTATGAAAATAAAAAATGAAATTGGTTTTAATCCAAAAGTTGGATTAAAGGAAGGGATAAAATGGACAGCAGACTGGTACAGGATTCACAAATGGCTGTAAAAAAATCTTCGGACTTATTCGAAAAATGTTTTAGATTTGATAAAGCAAAATCATTAATGTCGAACGGTTTATATCCATTTTTTAGAATGATTGAGAGTGCACAGGAACCTGAAGTTATAATGAATGGCAAGAAAATGATAATGGTAGGTTCCAATAATTATCTTGGTTTAACGAACCATCCAAAAGTCAAGGAAGCCGCTATCGAAGCTATAAAAAAATATGGAACAGGTTGTGCAGGCTCAAGATTTTTAAATGGTACTTTGAGCATTCATGTTGAGCTTGAAGAAAAACTTGCAAGGTTTATGAGAAAAGAAGCTGCACTTGTATTTTCCACAGGATTTCAGGTTAATCTCGGAGTAATATCAGCACTGGTCGGAAAAGATGATATAGTGATTATTGATAAGATGGATCATGCAAGCATCATAGATGGTTGCAGACTTTCTTTTGGAGAAGTCAAAAAATTCAAACACAATGACATGACGGACCTTGAGAGAGTCCTGAAAGAATATGAAGACAGAGGAAAACTTGTTGTTGTTGACGGCGTTTTTAGCATGGAAGGAGACATCGCAAATCTCCCTGATATAATTGATTTATGCAGAAAATATAATGCACGTCTAATGGTTGATGATGCACATGGGATTGGTGTTCTCGGCAAAACAGGAAGAGGCACCGCTGAACATTTTGGAGTGGAAAAAGAAGTTGATCTAATAATGGGAACTTACAGCAAATCACTCGCTTCTATTGGTGGATTTATTTCAGGTGACTTTGATGTAATACATTTTATAAAACATTTTGCACGCTCTTTGATTTTCAGCGCAAGCCCTCCACCAGCTTCAGTAGCATCTGTAAGCGCAGCCTTAGATATTATTGAAAATGAACCTGAAAGAAGAGAAAAATTATGGAAAAACACAAATAAAATGCTGAATGGTTTTAAAGATTTAGGGTTCAGAATTGGCAACAGTCAGACACCAATTATTCCAATAATAGTAGGGGAAGATGAAAAAGCTTTTCTTATGGCAATGATGTTACAGGAAGAAGGTGTTTTTGCAAATGTTGCCGTAACTCCAGCGGTACCAAATGGAATGGCATTAATCAGAACAAGTTACATGGCAACTCATTCAGAAGAACAGCTCGATTTTGTTCTGAATGCATTTAAAAAGGTGGGTAAAACACTCGGAATTATACAATAGTCTTTAACTAAAAAGAGCACCCGGACTTTTCCCATTATTAAACTAAAAAAGTAAACAAAAAAGCTAAACGCAAAAAATACAATTGAGTTAATGTTTTTTTAATTTCTGATAAATAGCAATAATGCTTGCAGCAATTTCTTCGATAGCCTTATTGGATACATCTATAACATGCCACTTGTGGTGTTTCTTAAAATAATTATTGCACCAATCAATTTCATTCGAGACCTGAACAGGGTCTGCATATTTTGCTCCTGATTCAAGCCCGAGTTGCTCTAATCTTGCTTCTCTTAATTTTACGAGACTTTCGACATTTATTGTTAAAGCAAATATTTTTTTCTGATCGATCTGGAATAATTCTTCGGGTGTCTCCATATCAGGATGAACGGGCATATTTGCGACTTTCCAGCCCTGATTTGCAAGATAAGTTGATAATGGTGTTTTTCCTGTTCTTGATAAACCAACGAGGACTATATCAGCTATTTTTAATCCATTAGGATGTTTTCCGTCATCATGTTTTACAGCAAAATTTATTGCTTCTATTCTTTTGAAATAGTCTTCATCAAGAATATACTGTCTTCCCGGTATTTCAAGTGGCTTTTCTTTTAAAAACAATGAAAGCTGAATTATAAAATTTCCGATGACATCGATTGCTTTAATACCTCTTTTATCAGCTTCTTTAATTAAAAAATCTCTCAGATCAGGTTGAACTATGCTGAATGCAACAAGGGCATCATCTTCTGATGCCTGTTTTATTATCCTTGAAATATAATGTTCATCATGAACCATAAAAAATGTTTTAATTTCGGTTCTTTCTTTATGAAATTGTGCAAGTGCTGCTCTTGCTATTTTGCTTATAGTCTCACCTGTTCCTTCTCCCACAAGATAGAGAATTTTCTTTTCTGAAGGAGAACTGCTTATGGTTTCTGACTTTTTCATTTTCAAACCCTTTTTTAAGTCTATTTAATCGAAATTCCATAAATAAAAATTTATACCTTTGTAATTTATTAATTCTCCATCATGAAACTCAGAAGATAATGGTTTAACTATCAAATCAACCTTGATAGTTCTCGCAAGTTTCTTCATATAAATTACAAGTTCAGGTGCAGGTCTAATCGAATAAATCAGTCTTGCACTATCATATATAGATATATCCGGCTCTGTAATATCATCAATAAAGAATTTTATATCACTATAGTGAAAGGGATAAATATCTGTTGCAATAATATCTATCCCTTTTAAAACAAGTTTATATGCAATATCAGGATAGTGCCCGATACCAATTTCTGCCACGCTTGAATATTTTTCAGCTATATAATCGACCAATCTGTTCATTATAATAAGCTTTTCCAGAAATAAACCTCATCCAGTGGAATTTTTGCTATTTTTGGTCTTGTCTGTAATCCAAGAGCTTTTTCCATTTGAATTTTCTGCTCAAGAACAGCAATGCTTTTTCTTGTTACTATAACTGTATCAGGATTCACAGATACAGAAGTTGCACCATTTCTTATCATGAATTCAAGATAATCAGGATATACACTTGGAGCCTGACCGCAAATAGAAGTTGTTACACCATATTTTCTGCAGACAGCCATAGTATAGGCAATTGCACGCAATACACCAAGGTTTCTTTCATCATAAATTTCCTGAACAGATGAATCATTTCTGTCAACTCCAAGAACAAGCATGGTTAAATCATTCGTGCCAAAGCTTACTCCGTCTATACCTTCTTTGCAGAATTCTTCTATCATAAATACCGCGCTTGGAACTTCAACCATTATCCAAAGCTGAAAACTATTATCTGCTCTGTGGTCAAGTCCCTCTTGTTTCATAATATTAACTGTTTTACGGAATATCTCAACAGTTCTTACAAAAGGAACCATAACCCAGATATTGTTTAACCCCATGGTTTCCCTTGCTTTTCTTATAGCTCTCAATTCAAGTCTGAATATGTCATCTTCTTTTGCGTATCTATATTCTCCTCTATAACCTATCATAGGATTGGGTCCAAGATTTTTTCTTTCATATTTCTCACCACCTGGAAGTTCAAGAAATTCATCTGGCTTAAAATCAAGAAATCTATAAACAACAGGCTTGGGGAAAAAAGCTTCTGCCACCTGACCTATACCAGCGGCAAACTTCTCGATCATTACATTCTCTCCACCTTCTTCAATGATGAGTCTTGGATGTTTTCCTATACTTAACATAAGATGTTCTGCCCTTAATAGCCCTACTCCATCAGCATTTGTTTCCCTGGCAATTTTCTGGGCAATCTCAGGAATTGAAAGGTTAACATATACTTTTGTAGCCGTAACAATCTGTGAAGAGCTATCTTTAATTATTGAGACTTCTTCTGATTTTATTTCCTGTTTTTCAGCAATTGAACCGCTAAAAATTATACCTTTCTGTCCATCAACTGTTATTACTTCCCCATCCTTGAGTAAACTTGTAGCTTTTTCTGTCCCTACAATGCAGGGCACTCCAAGTTCACGGCTTACAATTGCTGCATGACATGTTTTCCCACCAAGATTTGTAATTACTGCTGATGCCATTTTCATAGCCGGAACCCAGTCAGGTGTTGTCATCTCTGTAACAAGAATATCCCCTTTTTCAAACTGTGAGATATCCTTTACATTCAAAATAACCTTAACTCTCCCTGAAACTGTTCCGGGACTTACACCAATGCCCTTCAAAATTATTTCACCTGACATCGCTTCTTTCCTTTCTTCTTTTTTAATCTCTTTTTCCTTTCCAAAAACTGTCTCAGGTCTTGCCTGCAATATAAAAAAGTTACCCCTATCATCCATTGCCCATTCTATATCCTGTGGCACGCCATAGTGTTTTTCGATTTTTTCTCCATAGCCTGCGAGCGTTTTTATTTCATCGTCTGACATAGCCGGAGTATCCTGCATATTATGAGGCACATCAACCCATTTAGTTCCGCCATCTTTGTCTGATATTATTTGCCTGGTCTTCTTTGCAATGTTTTTTTCGATAATTTTTAATGTAGTCTTTTCTACGATGTATTCATCCGGCGTAACCTGTCCACTTACAACTGCTTCGCCGAGTCCCCATGATGCATTAATTACTATTCTGTCTCTTTGACCGCTGACAGGCTCAATTGTGAACATTACACCCGATATCCTTGAAGAAATTAATTCTTGCACAGCAACACTTATCAAAACTTCATCATGTGAAAATCCCTTTTCTTTTCTATAAACTATAGCACGTGGTGTAAATAAAGAACTCCAGCATCTTTTTATGCTCGGGATAAGACTTTTCTCTGTAACATTTAAAAAGGTATCCTGCTGTCCTGCAAAACTTGCACCGGGAAGATCTTCAGCAGTTGCAGAAGATCTAACAGCCACAGGTAGATTTTTTTTACCCCTTAATTTACATAATTGTCTGTATTTTTCGATTATATCCTCTTCAAGATTTCGAGATACTGGAGAATCTTCAATATATTTTCTTATCTTTATTGAAACATCATGGAGTTTTTCCATATCAGATGTATCAATATCAGAGAGAAGATTAAATACCTTATCTTCAATTTTAGCACTCTTAAAAAATTCCCTGTAAGCCTCTGCAGTCACTGCAAACCCTTCAGGAACAGGAATACCTGCTTTACTCATCATTTCTCCAAGATTTGCACATTTTCCTCCAACTAAAGGTATGTCTTCTTTACCGAGTTCTCTAAACCATAAAACCTGATTGCCTTTACCCATTAATGAATCCTCCTTTCCTTTTTATGGTCTGTTAATCCCTAAACTGATACCTGAGCTTTAAATGTACTCTGCCTTAACTCAATTATTTTATTTGAGACCTCTTCGATTGAACTGTTTGTAACATCAATAACACTTATGCCATTTATCTGTCTGAATATACTATGACTGTATTCAAGTTCTTTCTTGATACTGGATATATCAATATAATCTGACGAGCTTGCATATTTCATTCTTCTTTCTCTTATGAATGCAAGCCTTTCCGCAGAAATTGTAAGACCTATAACCTGAGTATCAAGGTTGAATATTCTGTCAGGTGGTGTTATCCCATATATCAATGGCACATTAGCGACTTTCAGGTTATGGTTACATGAAAGATATAAACTCGTTGGAGTCTTTGACGTTCTTGAGACCCCGCATATAACAATATCAGCCATATCAATTGTATCAATGTTCTGTCCATCATCATGTCTCAGAGTATAATCAATTGATTCAGCAAGGCGAATTGATTCCTCACTTATTCTCCTGAAAAGTCCTGCGCTGAATGATGGAATAAGGTCGAACATCTTGCTGATACGCTCAATCAGAGGTCCGAGAATATCGATCGCATATATTTTTGTTTTTCGTTGTTCCTTTTTAAGCCAGGCTCTTAAGTCCTGTGATACAAGAGAATAAATAACAATTCCTCTTACTTTTTCAGCCTGTTCAAGAATTGCTTTTATCTGTTCTCTGGTTTTTATATAAGGGAATTTCTTAAAGATTGGCTCTATTTCTTTGAATTGTACAATCGCTGCGCTTATAACCATTTCAGCCGTAAGTCCTGTTGCATCCGAAATTATAAATACATGAACCTTTTTCAAAAATTATGCCCTCCTGTTAACTTATGAGTAGCAATTAACAAGAAATGCTTGACAACTACATGTGCCTGAACTTCTTTTTTAATGCTTCCTCGACCTGTACAGGCACGAAATCTTTTACAGATCCGCCAAATGAGGCAACTTCTTTTACAATACTTGCAGTAAGAAAACTGTATTCCTCACTTGGCATCATAAAAACTGTCTCAATATCATGACTGATTCTCCTGTTCATTAATGCAAGCTGAAGTTCATACTCAAAATCTGATACTGCCCTGAGACCCCTTAAGATTGCAACTCCTTTTTTCTTTTTTACATATTCAACAAGTAATGTATCAAATGCTTCGACACTTGCACCTTTTATATCTTTAATGACTTCATTTATCATTGCCAATCTTTCTTCAAGGGTAAAAAGTGGCTTTTTCTTTAATGAAGGGGCAACAGCAATTATAACTTCGTCAAAGATTCCAAGCCCTCTTGTGATTAAATCAAGATGTCCATTTGTTAAAGGATCAAAAGTTCCGGGATAAATAGCTATTCTGTTCATGCATCTCCCTTCTTATAAAAAGTAAGCATGGTATCTCCGTAGCGATATGTTTTAATTATTCTGAGATTTCCAATCTTTTCAGGTAAGACTTTTTTTTTAAAATGTTCAGCAATAATGAATCCATCGTCAAAAATTACATTTTTTTCAGCAATTATATTCAGTATATTCTCAAGGATGTCAGTCTGATATGGTGGGTCTAAAAAAATAATATCAAATAAATCCTTATTAGAATCTGCTCTCAAAATAAAATCTTCAGCATTACTTTTTACTATATAACATCTTTCTGTAAAGTTCAATTTTTCAGCTACTTTTCTCATCACATCTATTCTTTGAAGATTATTCTCAACAAAAATTGTTTTTTTTGCTCCCCTTGATAAAGCTTCAAAACCAACTGTCCCGGTTCCAGCATATAAATCAAGAAATATCACACCATCTATCTTTTCTCTCAAAATATTAAATAGTGCTTCTCTGACTTTAGCAGAGGTTGGTCTCAGTCTGTATTCTTTACCTTCTTTTTTACTCAGAAGACTCTTTGAACCTATTTTCCTTCCCTTTGCAATTCCACCCGATATTCTCATTTGACTATATCTTACTACAAGACATAACGTGCTGCAAGAACTAAAGAAATTATAATTTTAAAAGAGTCAGGCCTGATACCGGGTCATGCTCTCTCTTTGCATTAACTCCTTCTATTTCAATAATTATCATTTCAAGCACTAAAAATGTGGAAGATTCCCCTCTCAGGCATCCAACTTTTACATTATCTTTTTTCCCGAATGCTCCGTGAAAATGAATCCTGGGTTCGTTTTCCTGCCAGAATATCGTGCCTATTCCCAACATCTCTGTACTTTCATTCATTTCCCGCCATACAGGTACAGGTGGCATCTCTTCTTTTTCAGGACCAACAACTATCCTGCCCTGTTTTATTCCGCCAATCAGATAAAATATTGCACTTTTGATATTTTCCTTTTTTGCAATTTCAATTATTGAACCCATGATATCTTCCTTATCTTCAAGTCTTCCAACAAAAATTCTTCCGGATTTTCCTGTCTGATATTTCATAAAAAACCTCCTTATTTTAAGAATATTTGGTTCTTCTCCAATTTACTGGCTAAAAAGGATTCAAGGATTCCAGGATTCAAGTGCTTATTTTCTTTTGTAATTCTCAAGCATTTCCCTCTAATCCTTGACCCCTCGAATCCTCATGATCTTACCAACTTTTCTGGAGCTAATTATTTATTTTAACTCGAATAATGCAGACATTGCGAAATAATTATTTTTCGATACCTTAGTGTAAGCTTACAGATAAATATATATCTTTTATAATGAACTTATGATATAATTTTCTAAATTATTCAGAGAACTAATTATGATATATTTTTAGATAAAGGGAGGTGATATATGATATTATTTTCAGGGGTAGCAGCATTTATATAAATTATTTTTGAAGGAGGTGTAAAAGTGATATTAAATAAAAAACATTTCATTCTGTTTTCACTGGTAATTTCTTTAATATTCATCTTCGGCTGTGCAGGACTCGAATTTGCTCCTAAAAAAGGAGTCTGGATGTATCCAAAGGAACTCGTCTCTGCTGACAAAGCTGTAACAACAGCCCAGAAATCAGGTAAAGATAAAGAATGTCCGGTTGAATTTAAAGATGCAAAGATGGCAACAGAAAAAGCTTATGATACTTATCTCGGGTGCAACACAAAAGAAGCTATCGCGATGGCTAAAGACGCTGAAGCTAAAACAAAAGCTTTATGCCCTAAACATCCAAAAGTTATTGCCAAATTTACTCTTACTATAAATTTTGATTTTGACAAATCCAGAATCAGAAAATCTGATAAAGAACAACTTCAGAAAGCTATAGAATTCATTAAAAAATATCCAGATAACAAAGTAATATTACAGGGTCATACCTGCTCTATCGGCTCTAAAAAATATAACATGAAACTCTCAGAAAGAAGAGCACTGGCTACAAAAAATTATTTAGTTAAAAATGGAGCATTAGACCCCCAGAAAATTAAAACAGAAGGACTGGGTGAAGAAGCACCTGTTGCTTCTAATAAAACAAAAATAGGACGTGAGAAGAACAGGAGGGTTGAGATACTTATATTAGAAAGTTAAATTCATAACTTTATATAACTGTAAAACAAGAGCAGGATAAAAACCTGCTCTTGTTTTTTAATGTTCTGGAGGACGATTTTATGCGCAAAGAAGTATGGGATCTTACGCCTCTCTTTAAAAATGACAATGACCCTGAAATAGAAAAAAAACGTAAGTTAATCGAAAAGCTGAGTTACGATTTCATTAACAAATGGAAACAGAGAAAAGATTATCTGAAGAATCCTCGAATACTTAAGGAGGCTCTCGATGATTACGAAAAATGGAAGAGGAAATGTGGTTCTGAAGGAGATGAAGGATATTATTTCTGGCTTAGAACAACACAGGATCAAAATAACCCTGAATTGAAAGCTAAATTTAATACAATTGAACACATCAGTAAAAAAATTGAAAATGATATTCAATTTTTTCATCTGCGAATTGCAAGAATTCCAGGAACCAAACAGAAAATATTTCTTGGTTATAAAGGGCTGAAAAATTACAGGCATTATCTTGAAAGACTTTTTAAAGAATCTAAATATCTACTCGGAGAAAATGAAGAAAAAATCATAAATCTCAAATCATCAACATCCCACTCAAACTGGGTGAGGATGACTTCGAGTTTCCTTTCTAAAGAAGAAAGAGTTGTACTTTCTGAAACAGGCAAGAAAGAAAATAAAAACTTTTCTGAACTGATTAGTTTAATGAACAGTAAAAATAAAAATGTCAGAGATTCAGCAGCAAGGGCTTTTAATGAAATTCTATCGAAACATGCTGATGTTGCTGAAGCAGAAATAAATTCTGTGCTTGCAAACAAAATGATAGATGATGAATTGCGTAAAATGCCAAGACCTGATACAGCAAGACATGTCAGCGATGATATTGAAACAGAAGTTGTTGACACTATAATTGAAAATGTCTGTAACCGTTTTGATATATCTTCAAAATATTATTCTCTAAAAGCAAAATTACTGAAGGTCAAAAAACTTAAATACCATGAAAGAAATGTTGAGTTTGGTAATATAACTAAAAAATATAATTACAGCGATTCTGTTCAAATTATCCAGAATGTACTTGAAAATCTTGACACCCGTTTTTACAACATATTCATGAAATTTATTAATAACAGGCAGATAGATGTTTATCCGAAAAAAGGCAAAGTTAGCGGTGCATTTTGTGCACATAATCTTATATCTCAACCAACTTATATTTTATTGAATCATACCGGCAAACTTAATGATGTGCTCACTTTTGCTCATGAAGTTGGTCATGGAATAAACAATGAACTGATTAAAGAAAAACAGAATGCGCTTAATTTTGGGACTCCTCTATCAACAGCAGAAGTTGCGAGCACTTTTATGGAAGACTTTGTTCTTGCAGAAATATTAAAAAATGCTGATGATGAACTTAGACTTGAAATTATGATGATGAAACTCAATGATGATATTTCAACTATCTTCAGACAGAGTGCATGTTATAGATTTGAACAAGAATTACATGCTACCTTCAGACAGAAAGGCTATCTATCGAAAGAAGAAATAGGCTTGATGTTCCAGAAACATATGTCCGCATATATGGGGGAAGCAGTCGAACAATCTCCTGGTTCAGAAAACTGGTGGATATACTGGAGTCATATTAGAAGCTTTTTCTATGTTTACTCCTATGCGAGTGGTTTGCTTATATCTAAATCATTACAGAATTCTTACAGACAGAATAATAAATTTATTGAAAAAATAATTAGTTTCCTATCAGCAGGCTTATCAGATTCTCCAAAAAATATATTCAAAAAACTTGGGATTGATATAACTGATTCTAAATTCTGGAAAGCTGGCATAAAAGAAGTTGAATTATTGCTTAACGATACAACCGAACTTGCAATAAAGCTTGGCAAAATTAAATAAAAAAATCCCCCTTGGAGAAAGGGGGAAAAAAGAGGGGTTGAGAAAAAAGCCTTTTAAAATGCTTATGCTGCCTCTAAAACAAAATGGGATGATTCCTTATTCTCATAAGCTATAAGTGGAAAATAAATATTAAATGTAGTACCTTTACCTTCTTCGCTGAAAAAATCAATATAGCCTTTATGCTGTCTTACTATTCCATATGTTGCAGCCAATCCGAGACCATCGCCCTTTCCTACATCCTTTGTAGTAAAAAAAGGATCAAATATACGATGTTTTATGCTTTCTTTTATTCCAGTACCAGTATCTTTGAAAGATATACATGCATATCTGCCTGGATTGCCGTATCCTTTTGAATTAATATACTCGCTGCTTAATTCTTTCAGGTTCGTTTCAATTGAAATCTCTCCGCCTTCAGGCATTGCATCTACTGCATTATTCACAAGATTTGTGATTAATCTTTCGATCTGATTTTTATCTGCAATTATCATTGGCTCATTCTCACTGAGTTTAAGTTCAAGAGTAATATTTTCATCTAAATGCTTTTTGATTGAATGTTCAATACTTTTTATAATTTCATTTAGTTTTACCGGGTGAGGATTTATAATGCTTTTACAGCCATATGCAAGAAGGTTATTTGTTATATTAGAAATTTTATCTGATACTTCGAGTATTTTCTCTATATAATGAAGCGCAGACTCATTATTGTTAAGTTTCATTTTGGCAAGATTTCCATAACATACAATAGCAGCAAGCATATTATTGAAATTATGAGCAATACCTCCAGCTAAAGTTCCTATTGATTCGATTTTCTTCTCATTCATTTTTAGCTCATCAATTTTTATTCTGTCTGTTAAATCACGAATTGTCTGTGCACAATACATTACATTTCCATTACTGTCTTTAACTGGATATGCTGCTACCTCCATATAGATTCTCCTTCCTTCAGAATCAAAATGTGTATGAATTAACTTACAGGAGACCCCATTTTCAAAAACTTTCATTACAGGGCATGTTTCATCCATTTCGTAACAGGGTCTATTTATTCCATGTAACACTTCGAAACAATGTTTTATATTTGTAGTTGAAAATTTTCTATTCACTGATATAAATCTGTTAAATGCTTCATTAGATTTAATAATCCTGAAATTTCTGTCCAGTACAACAAGACTGTCTTCAAGATTATTAAAAACATTTTCAATTAAATTTTCCGTTACTTCTTTCGTCTTTAAAGTTTGCCGAAGTTTTTTTGTATTTAAAAAAAGATAGTGAATTATTCCAGAGGATAATACTGCAAGAATAATAAAAAGTAATGATTTCATATTATCAATAAGTAAATTTTTCAATCCTGAACTAATTATAATATTTGCAATTAATAACAGCCCTGAAAACAAGCCTGTAAGAATTACAAATACATTTCTTTTGTTTCTGTAAAATTCATTTGCTGTAATAGTAAGGTTCATGCACATTATATTTCAATTATCATGCCAGCCCTAATAATAATTATTATCCTTTATTATCAACAGGTTTCGTTTATGACTATATTTATTTGTTCTCATTTCTCATTCTCATTCTCATTTTGAGAATAAGAAAAACAATATTTTTAGGATCATCTCCAAAAAAGATGGTAAGATCATAAGGATTCGAGGGAAATGCTTAAGAATTACAAAAACTTAAAAGTTTGGCAAAGGACCTATCAACTATGTTTAGATATTTACAAATTAACAAAAGGGAAATAAGCACTTGAACCCCTGAATCCTCGAATCCTTGAATCATGGAATCCTTGAATCCTTTTTAGCAACTAAATTGGAGAGGAACCATAAATTTTTTCGCAATGTCTGTATTATTCGGGTTAAAATATAATCTGACTATTTCATGAAATTTTTAAGGAGAGGGTTAACCATGAGAAAGAACATTAATTTTCAATTTGTTATTCTTTTTTTAATTTTTTCTTCTTTTCTTTCATCCAGATATATTTTTGCTGAAACATTAGAAGATGCATGGAAAATTGCTTTATCTGTGGATAATCGTTTATTAGCAGGTCAAAAAAATGTTGATGCTTTTGAACAATCTCTTCTTGCTGCCAGATCAAGCCGTTTACCCAATATAAGCATAGAAAGTGCATACACCATGCTGAATGAATCACCTGCTGCAATTTTAAATATTCCTGGATTACCTTCAAAACAGATTACAATGTCTGAAGACAGGAGTCTCTCATACAAGACTTTCATTACTTTACCATTATACACTGGCGGGAAAATAACCAATGGAATAAATGCAGCCTCTTCAAATTTTAAAGCATCAATTACTGAACTCAAGAAGATCTCACTTGATATTAAGCTTAATGTTGTTGAAGCCTATACAAATGTTCTTAGAGCAAAACACTGGGTTGATGTTGCTGAGAGTAATGTGAAAAGTCTTTTATCTCATGTGCATGATGTAACCAATTTGTATGAACAGGGCATGATTACAAAAAATGAACTTCTTGCTGCTAATGTTTCACTTGCTGATGCAAACCAGCGTTTAATACAGGCAAAAAATAATCTTGACAATGCAAAAGCAGTTTATAATAGACTTCTCGGAAGAAGTCTTGAAAAAGAAGTTGAAATAGAAGATATACATGCAGAAACTATTCAGGTAGATATAGAATATCTAACATCCCTGGCTTTACAGAACAGGCCTGAACTATCCTCTCTTGCAGAACAGGCTGATTCGATACGATATCAGGCAGATACTGTCAGAGCATCACTTTATCCTCAAATTGCTCTAAGTGCTGGATATAATTACCAGCAGAATAAATATCAGGCTTATGAAGGTCTGTGGACAGCCATTCTTGGTTTAAAATGGGAAATATTTGATGGCGGAATAGTAAAGCACAATGCCAATGCATTACTTAAGAAAGCCGACTCAATTAACAGATTACGTGATGATATTTCATCACTTATTAAATTACAGGTTCGTCAGGCATGTCTCGATATAGAGGAAACTTTAAAGAGAATTAATGTTACAGAAGCTGCCTTAAAACAATCAGAAGAAAACCTCAGAGTAACAAGGGATAGATATAGAGAAGGAGTTGGAACAAATACAGAAGTGCTCGATGCAGAAACATTGAGAGTAAAAAGCTATAACAATTACTATAATGCTGTTTATGATGCTGTATTAGCCCAGTACAGATTGAAATATGTAACAGGAACGCTATAAATTAGAATTTGAATTTTTCTCTTTTACAATTTCTCTGAATATCTGACGATTAATATCGCTTTCTTTTGTTGCTACAATCGTTCTCATTGAAAATACACGTAATGCATCTGATACAGAGAGGGTGCCCTCTCCAGAATCTTTTCTTCCTGCAAAAGGAAAAATATCAGGACCCCTCTGGCACATACTATTGATATTTATCCTGCAAACCTGATTAACAAGTATATCAACTAATTTACCGATATTTTCCGGGTTATTCCCGAAAATACTTGCCTGCTGACCATAACTTGACTCGATTATATATTTTACCGGCTCTTCAATATCCTCGAACGGAACAACAGGCACGATAGGTCCAAACTGTTCTTCGTGATAAATTCTCATTTTATCATTAACAGGACAAATCACCGCAGGATAAAACAGAGTCTTATGAAAAACACCACCCGATTTATTAATAATCTTTGCTCCTTTTTCAATTGAATCCCTTATAAGTTCAGAAAGATATTCTGCTTTATCTGGAACAGGAAGTGGTGTTATTACTATATCTTCATCCCATGGCATTCCAATTTGAAGTTTCTTAAGACCTTCAGTGAATTTTTCGAGAAATGACTTCACTATCTTTTTATGAACAAAGATAATCTTAAGTGCAGTACATCTCTGGCCATTAAAAGTAAGGCTCCCGTTTAAACATTCTTTTATTGCAAGTTCCATATCAGCATCTGGAAGAATAATCGCAGGATTTTTTGCTTCAAGTCCTAATATAGAACGTAATCTGAGTGGTTTTGGATGGTGTTTTTTCAATATTTCCGCTGTCTTACTCGAACCTATGAATGCAAGAACATCAATGAGTCCTGATGACATTAAAGGCAAAAGAATCTCTCTACCTTCTCCATAAACTGTATTGATAACACCGGGAGGAAATATTTCATGAAATAATTTTAAGACTGGATAATGAAGAAGCACACCTATTTTCGGTGGTTTAAAAACAACTGTATTACCCATCAAGAGAGCAGGGATTAATGTGCTGAAAGTCTCATTCAATGGATAGTTATATGGTCCTGTACACAAAACAACACCTAAAGGTGCTCTTCTGATCTGTCCTATTATACCCTGTTCTATGACAAATCTTGCTGAAGCAAGTTCAATATCCTTCAGAGCATAGATAGTGTTCTGTATATAATCAACAGTTCTTTCAAACTCTTTCAGAGACTCGTGAAAAGATTTACCTATCTCCCACATCATAAGAATGATTATTTCTTTCTTTTTTTCTTTAATAAGAGCAAGAAATCTTTCGATATATCTAATTCTTTCGATAATGGATAAACAGGGCCAGAATCCTCTTCCATTGTCATATGCTTTAACCGCTGAAAACAATGCGTTCATAGCTTCTTTTTTTGAAAGAAGCGGATAATATCCTATTAATCTTCTCCTGAGTCCTTTATCAGTTCTAATTAAAATGGGGGAAAATACTTTTTTGAATCTTCCTTCCCATGATAGTATCTCGCCATTTATCAAATATTCTCTCTGTTTTACCGGGTCAGTTAGTTTAAAATCCCTGGGGATATTATCTTCTTCTGGAAAAAGTTTCTTTATTTTTTCTTCATTAAACATTTTTATATTTAGCAGATGTATATTATAACTTTTTTATCTGTTAGCCTCAATAAAAAAGCGAAGATTATATAACACATTGAATTTTATATCTTGATATAGTTAAATTAGAGGTTAAGAAAATTAACCATGATAAGGCAGACATTGCTTAAAAATTTATTTAACCTGATGTTTTTATTTTAGATACAAATAACGTATTAAAATATAAATTTTTTCATAACATCTGCCTTTTAAAGGCTTATAAGCTTTCCAGCTTGCAGGTTTGATAACTTTTTAAATTGCAGTTTTTGTTTAATTATTTTGGACCATCTCCAAAAAAGCTGGTAAGATGATAATAATTCGAGGGGTAAAGGATTCGAGGGAAATGCTTAAGAATTACAAAAGAAAATAAGCACTTGAACCATTGAATCCTGCAATCCTTGAATCCTTTTTAGCAACTAAATTGGAGAAGAACCGAAAATAATAATTGAAAAAAAATGAGTGATAATATAGAGATAATAGAGATAAAATCACAAAGAGAACTCACTGAATTTATTAACCTCCCATTCAAACTTTATAAAAATGACCCTTTCTATGTACCACCTTTGATTTCTGATTTAAAAAAACAATTTTCAGAAAAGAATCCTTTTTTCCTTCATTCAAAAGTACGTTATTTTATTGCAAGGAAAGATGGCAACACAGCAGGAAGAATTGTTTCAATTATCAACTACAGGCATATAGAGTTTCATAATGAAAATACAGGATTTTTTGGTTTTTTTGAATCAATAAATGACCCGAAAGTCGCAAATGCATTGCTATCAAGAGTTTCCTTAGAACTTAAAAAAAACAATATAAACATAATGCGAGGTCCGATGAACTTTTCGACCAATGAAGAGTGCGGTTTTTTGCTTGAAGGATATGATAGTTCACCCATGCTTATGATGCCATATAATCCACCATATTATCATGCCCTTATAGAAAATCATGGGATGCAGAAATCAAAAGACCTTTTTGCATACATTCTTGATACACCAGATGAATTACCAGAAAAAATTCACAGGGTTGCAGGAATAGCCTCCAGGTACGGGATAACCGTAAGACAGATTGATAAGAAAAATTTTGAACATGATATGAAAATATTTAAAGAAGTATATAATTCAGCATGTGCAAAGAACTGGGGGTTTATACCTCTAACAGATGAAGAACTTGTTTTTCTTGGAAATAATCTTAAACCTGTGGTTGTGCCTGACATGACAATTATCGCAGAAAAAGGTAACGAACCAATAGGATTCCTTGGCTTATTGCCTGATTATAATTTTGTATTAAAACACGTGAAAGGCAGGCTGAATCCTTTGACCATAATAAAAGCTCTTTATTATTCTAAAAAAATAAAGGACTTAAGAATGCTCCTTCTTGGAACAAAACCCGAATACCGTAACAAAGGGGTAGATGCCATGCTTTTTAGAGAAGCTTTTAAAGGTGTTAAACGTGGAGGTTACAAAAGAGTTGACTTCTCGTGGATATTAGAGGACAATATCCCGGTGCAAAGACTTGTCGAAATGATAGGTGGTAGATTGTATAAAAAGTACAGGATATATGAAAAAAAGATTTAAAAAGTCCTTCCATGAACCCAGCCGGAATCAGGGCAGTAGGTGCATGCATAACACCTGTCTATATAATCAACACTATAATGATGATGGCAGTTCAGGCATAACCACTGATTTCCACAATGAGCGCCATTTGGAGTCAAATTTAGATTAAATTCAGGGACAGAAATTGAAACAGTTGTATCTGAATGATAATGACACGAAGTACAGAATTCTTGTGGGCTATCTACTGTTCTGTTGTCAACATTCCATGTAGGTGGAGAATATTTACCATTTGTAGTTACTCTCAGAAGGTATGCATTTTGTGAGCCATGTGGTTCATGACAGTCAGTACAATTCAGGATAAAATTTGTATAATTAGATGTTTTATATGGGTCTTTAAGAGCACCCCACCATACAGGAACAGATACAGTTTGTCCTGTTGTTTTATGAGTACAATTACAATAGCCGCATTGAATATTATCAGGAATTCCATCAGGATTTAACCCGTTACCGGAGTTGCAATCATTATCGTTATCTGTTGTATTAGCAGCACAGACAGGGTCCCTCTGATATAAATTCCCTGCAGATTGCGTTTCACATTCATCAGTATAATAATCAGGCGGATGAGGATGTGCACGAAAACTATTTTCTTTATATACACCGCATGTTCTCCATTGACCCCCTATTTTACCATCAATATCACAGCATCTTGCTATAGAGCCATGCATATCTCCTGGAACATTGTAAATACGATTTTGATTCGACCAATCAATTTTAAATAAATTTCTCCCATTACAGGTACAGGGATTATCAGAATAATGCATATGAGGCTGGGGTATAGAAGAACTATATATAGTATTTGTTGCATTATGGCAATCAGAACAGAATGTCACATAGTCTGGAACATTCGAGCCATCTGTTGTTGAAGAGCCATCTGGTTCATATCCACCTCCTTTTCTGTAAGGTGCATGATATTGACCTCCATGAGATGATGCGTAGTGACTCATTGTTTCATCAGGCTCATCTCCCCATATATTGTTCCTGTCAGTAGGACGAGCCACAGGATAACCTCTTTGTGCAAGATGCGGATTGTGACATGCATTGCAAGGGTTTGACTCATTACCAAAAGTTTCAGGCCATTTTGTTTTGACAAAATTAAGAATATCTTGAAGATTATGTGATGAACTCTGGCAGCAATCAACAGGAGAAGGATTAAATGCATCATAAATATTGTTCGGTGTAGTTAAAGTTGTATCTCCGCCAAACCAGTAACTGTAATTATAATTAGTGCGATCGAATGATGTCTGTAATGAGCCAGAACCTTTATGGCAATAAAAACAGAAATTATTCGATTGATTAACAAAATTATTTGCAAAAAGTAGATGTGATGATGGACTTCCGCTTACTGGATTCGGTTCGGTTCCATTTATACTTGCATGTTGCTCGTGGCAGTGAGCACAATTGCCTCTTGAATATCCAAAATTAGAAGTAGCAATTCGGTTAACACCATAGGAAGTATTTCCATGAGCAGAATCAAGATATGCGCCACCATTTGCATTGTCAAGATTCGATATCCAGTAAATAATTGATATTCCACACATCAAGATTGATATTAGTATTATCGTTCTTCTCATTGTCTATTCTCCCTATTTTAAATCGTCTTACGGCTACGGTCACGAGGCCCGTTTCGTTTCACGGCTACGTCGTTCGGCCCCAAACCTTGACCAGGCTTCTGCTAATTTATATAGCTGCCTACCAATTTTATCGTAACTATCTATTAATTCAATTAAAGAAGTCTCTTTCATTCTCTCCCCGTAGATATCTTTACATTGCTCTAATCCAACAATTGTTTCATTGCACTCAGCCATTGCATCATCAATATATTTTTGAAATCCCATTCTTTGATGGCGTTTTGCGTAACCTTCAGCAATTAAACGGGGAATAGCTTTAGTTGAACGACCCAGTTGATCTTTTAAGTCAAATTTTTCGCTTTCTGGTAATTCAGGCAATATTACTCTCAGCACTTTGATACAAGATTGATAAGCAAGTTGATATACATCTAAGTCTTTAAAACTTGTTATTCTCTTTCCTTCATTCATCGCTTTTATCGTTTAATGACACTTGTTCGTCTTACGGCTACGGTCACGAGGCCCGTTTCGTCCGCCGGTTAAGTCGTTCGAATATATCACGTTACCGATCTTCGTTACCGATACGGGCTTCGTTACCATTGCCGTTACCGTCTTTAATTCTTGTTTGTATGGCATACATTACATCCATTGAATTCACCGCTTCCTGGCCAGCCTTTATAATCCCACCTCATAATTTTTGAATATGGAGAACCATGTGCACGATGACATGAAAGACACATAACAAGGTCAGTGCCTAGCCTTACAGTACTGTCTGGTCCTGTCCAGCCATCAAGTGAAGGTCTTGCAACAGGTACTCTCGGATCATAAGTTCCTATGCCACCTGTTGCATTATATGCACTCGCAAACTCACCTGAATTTGGGATTACAGAATCAGATGGATGTCTTATCCATACATTTGTAGTTGATTGCTCCTTATGAAAATCTCCGTGACAGCCTGTGCAATAAGCGGTCATGGTATTACCAAGAGCAGAAAAACCACCTGAGCCTGTTTTTGTACCTGAATAGCCTAAATATTCATTGTGAACAGTACTACCTGGATCATGTTGCCAGTTCGTATCTATAAGTCCTGTTACACCATTTCCTGAACCACTTTGATGTCCTGAAAGAAATCTGAACCATCCATCAGAAGCACTATTTTTCAATAAATCTGTATCATTAATATGATGATACCCTTTTGGAAAATCTGTTCCTACCATATGGCATTTAGTGCATCCCTGCCTTGAGCTCGGGAACCCAAATGACGGTGGGCTTGTACTTCCGTATAAATTCTTGTGACAGGCATTTGTACCTCCACATGTGCTACCTCCAACATCTCCTGGAGCCTGAGTGAGATTATCATCCTGGTTACCTGAAAAAACATTATGACCTTTTGTGTCATTTTCAGAACTTGCGACCCCTGGCGATACCCAGTAGAAGTTACCACCTGATAAAGGGTTAGATGGATAGCCTGTTGTATTAAATACTATCGGAACTTTCTGTCCACCTGGCAGAGTCTGTATAGTTTCACCATCTGTTGAGCTGTGGCAGCCAAGACATGTTGCATTGAGAAGTGTTTCGTTAGGATTATTCAGTGTCCCGGAACCTCCCCATGGTGTATCACCGCGATTTACAGCCTGCCCATTCTGACTGTTATGCATTGTATGACAGTTAACACATGGTCCTGTAACCTTTCCATAAAGAACTGTGGTGAAAAACAGAAAAAAAATTATTAAAAACAAAAATAAATGACTCAGTTTACACAGTTTACTCGGTTTACATAGTTTACTTAGTTTACAAAGGTTACCCTGTTTACCTGGTTTAACATATTCAAGCTTTTTGAATATGTTAAGTAACTCATTTTTTTTGGTTCGTGTTAACAGTGTAAACTTTTCAAATCGTGTTATTTGAACTAATTTTTTCATGTTCTTTCTTCTTTAATATATACTTTTCACTTTTTTACCTTTTATGACACTGAATACATAGCTGCCTTTTTCTGTCAAAATAAAGCATAAACTCAGCCTTAGCTGAATGCATACTATGGCATGTAAGACAGGTAAGTGGCTTACCATCTCTCGGGTCTTTTGTATCTTTTCCGAGAGGATGGGTAACCTTATGCTGTCCTTCATGACATCCTGCACATGACAGTATTTCATCAGATTTTAAACTCAATTTATTTTCAGAATGAGGCGGTATATGGCACTGGAAACATTTCCTGTCTTTTACTGGAACACATCTTATTTTTTTCAGAGCTTTTTCCATTAAAAGAGTCTTCTTTTCAGTGTTCTCATGACAACTTGAACATACTTCTGTTTCTCTCGCTGTTAAATTCTTCTCCTGTGAAGCATGTTGACTGTGGCACATCAAACATTCACCTTTTTCTTTTAACAGGTGCCTGTCATTTGTTTTTAATATAAACCTGTCTTTTCTATGACAGCTCAGGCATAAGTCTGTAACTTTCATTTTTACTGAAACTTTTTTATCAGAGGCAAAAGGATTATGGCATTGTTCGCATTTCATATCAAGAAATTCTTTATGTCCATAGGGTCCAAGCAATCCTTTTTTATCAGAAGCATGACCACTGTGACATGAAGTACACTTCATATTTTGAGTATATTGATTAAGAGAAATGCCATTTACCGAGCATTTTACAGGATGGCATTTAATACAGGTTTTAGCTGGGGTATCAATAAGCTGGTTTTCTGTAGAAGATGCATGTGGCTCATGGCATGATGCGCATTCTCCATTCTTAAATGGTTTATGCACCACTGTTTTTTTAAACTGTTCCTGTAAAGATTCATGGCACATCCAGCATAGCTTTTCCTGTTCTTTTACAAGAAGATATTTTATGGCTCCACTGTGTGAATAGTGGCAATCTGTGCATAGACCTCTCTTCAGGACATGATGAACATATTTATTTTTAAGCGAACTTTTAATTTTTTCATGGCATCCAAGACAGAGCTTATTTATGTCCTGTTTTATCAAACCTTTTATATCTCCTGAGTGAGAATTATGGCAGGAATTACATCTACCTTCTTTGAAAGGTAAATGAACAACCGGATCAGAGAGCTTATCTTTCATTTTTAAATGACATTGATAGCATAAAGCAGGAACATTTGCTTTTAAATCACCCTGTTCGGCAAAAGCAAAACCACATAAAAACATTATCAAACAAGAAAGACTCAATTGACTCAGTTTACTTGGTTTACTTAGTTTACTCAGTTTACATAGTTTACTTAGTTTTCCTGGTTGTAAAATGTCAAACACTTTTTCAAACCATGCAAACCGTGTAAACAGTGTAAACCGTGCAAACTGTGTAAACCATGTAAACAGTGTAAACCGTGCAAACTGTGTAAATAGTGTAACCCGTGCAAACTGTGTAAACCAAGTAAACAGTGTAAACCGTGTAAACCGTGTTATTGTTGTTTTTCTATTCATGGCAACTCCTGCAATCTCCTTTTGCAAAAGGAGCATGTTTTATATTTCTCAATAATCCTGATTTCTCTGTAACATGAGGTTCATGACATGGCAGACATTTTGTTATCCTGCTTACAGGTTTTAAATGAACCCTTAATAAAGTTTCATTATCAGCAGAATGGCATTTTGTACATATTAGAGGATCATTTTCATTTAAAAGGTTGATAATGTTTGAATAATGAGGTTTATGACAGCTCAGACAATCACCTGAATCAAAACCAATGTGTCCTTTTCTTAAATTTGTTCTAACAATTCTTTCATGGCACGACAGACACAATTCCCTGGGCTTATTTAAGAGAAGCTTTCCTGTTTTCGTTAAATGAGGATTGTGACATGATATACATTTTCCTTCTTCTACTGGAAGATGTTTTTCGCTTAATTGTTTTATTTCGGTTTCCATATTTTTATGACAGCTATAACACAGACCGGTCATTGTATTTTTAGTATTTGCAGCAAATTCGCTTGCATGTGGGTCATGACATATCAGACAGGATTTTTTCTGAAATGGTCTGTGCATAGTAACTTCTTTTGAATCAATAAACATAGCTTCATGACATTTTGTGCAGAGCTGTTCATCCGTAGAATCAAGAAGTTTCCTGTATTGTGATGAATGAGGTTTATGACAGGACATACATTTTTTATTGTTAACAGGTGTATGAATATATGTTTTGAAAAATTCTTTTTCCTGTTTTTTATGACATGAATAACACAAATCAGTCGCAGAAACTTTAAGTATTCCTTTTGTATTAGTACCATGAGGATCATGGCATTTCTGGCACTCTGCTTTTGAAAACGGTATATGCAGATTGCCATCTTTTAATTCTTTCTCAGTATTTACATGACAGCTAAAACAGAGGTTTTTCCGAGGAGATTTTAAATAAAATTGATTATGCGAAGAATGTGGATTATGACATACAGTACATCCCTTTTCTTTAACAGGTTTATGCTGCACAGAGACTCTGAGTATGTCTGTCTTTTTCTTATGGCATGTAAAACACAGGTCATTGGTAGATTTCAATGTTATTTTATTATAATCTGATGCATGAGGATTATGACAGTCAAGACATTTACCTTCATCAAGAGGTTTATGACGGTATGTTTCCTTAAATAACATCTCCTCTTTTGTATGACATTTATAACATAGTTTCACACCTTTTATCTGTAAATCAAGAGGGGAAGAATCACCTGATTTCTTATGGCATGAAGAACATTCACCTTTCTTTACAGGACCATGGACTGATATTCTAAGGAGTTTTTTATCAGAAGAGCTATGCGGTGTATGGCATTCAGTACATTTTCCTTTTTCAACTGGATAGCCTCTGTGTGCGTTCTTAAAACTCTCCTTTGAAAGATCATGGCAGGACTTACATAATTCTATTTCCTTTTTTACAAGATTCTGACCAAAATCAGAACCATGTGGATTATGACAGATAAGGCATCCGTCTGATAATGGTTTATGCTGCATTGTGCGTGTAAAAGTATCTTTTTTATGGCACTGGAAGCACTGTTCGCTTCCTGTCTTTCTTAAAAGATATTTATTATCAGATGCATGTGGATGATGACACGGCGTACATTTCCCCTGTTTTAAAGCTGAGTGAATATAGACGCTTTTTAATATGCGTGCATCAAAGTCTTTATGGCAGATCATGCATAATTTACGCTGTTCCCTTTCTTTAAGACTTAAAACAGCTATTTTTCCATGTCTGTTATGGCATGCTTCGCAGTCTTTCTTTGCCATCGGTTCATGAATAAACTTTTTTTGATATTCAGGTAAAGTTTTTGTGTGGCAATCAAGACATGGTTTTGCTACAAAACCCTTTCTCCTCTGTTCGGTGGTAGTGCAGGTATAAGCAAAGCACAATAACAATATTACTAAAAATAGCTTTGTTATATAACTTTTTTGCATATTTCTATCCTTTTCTCACTGAAAGTTTATAAAGATTTTTATAAATTATCATTTAGCTTGTGCTTAATGTCAAGTCTTATTTTCCTCCCTGCTTTAAAAGTCTATCTTCAAGCAATTTAATATTTTCATCATGTACAAATATTTTTGCATCTTTCTTCAATTTACTTACAATCTGGTTTATATTTTCTTTTAGTTTTTCATTAAAACATATTTTATAAATCTGATCTTTGACTTTATCAAAATCCTCAATCTCTTTCTTCGAAACTTCTTTTAACATATAAATTGCATACTCTGATTCATCAATTTTTAAAACATCAGAAAAATCTCCGGGTTTGAGTTTCCCGATGTTTTGCCTTAATTTTTCTGGAAGTTCTTTTTCAGTAACCCACCCAAGTTCACCTGATTTCTGAGATAGTCTATCTTTTGATTTCTTTTTAGCAAGCCATGAAAAATCAGCTCCATTTTTAAGATTCTCAAGAATTTCATTTGCCTCTTTTTCTGTTTCAACAGTAAGCATTTGCATTTTATATCTTACGGGTTTCATAAAATCCTTACTATGTTCTGAATAATAATTTTTCAACATTTCTTCGTCTATTTTTATCTGTGGAAGGATCACTGTTTTAATATAAGTATTCTTTAATAGCTGGTCCTGATACCTTTTAATCCTGTCTTTAACTTCAGGAATATTCCTGTAATTCCTTGACAAAGCCTCATGATCAATCAATTTACGTTCTATCCAGTTATTAACTATAGCTTCAGGAGAATATCGCCTTGCCTGCTTTATCATATCTCTGAAATCTGCAAGCTTTAATTTTTCTCCGTCAACTTGTGCAACAATCAATTCGGGATCTAAGTCATTCTTATTCAAATTTTCTTCTGATAAAAATTCTTTGTTAATAAATATTTTTGCTCTGGCCTTTAACTCTTCTAAACATTCATCACCTCTTTCTTTTTCTTTCTGTTTTCTCAATCTTGTTTTTATTGTTTCTTTTAAATTATCAAAATCACTCTCCTGAGCTTCCTCTTTGCCCAGAAACAAAACAATATAATATTTATCAGATATTTTTACAGGTTCTGTATATTCTCCCTGTTTTATTTTTATGATTGCATTATATATTTCATTATTCATAGAAATTCTTGTCTGGATATTTTCCTTATCAGTTTCTTTTGATGGATGGATAGAATATTCCTTCATCGAATCCTCAAAATTAGAGCCATTCCTCAAATCCATTATTACTTTTTTAGCTACATCTTCTGAATTTACTTCTATGAATTTATATTTAAAAAGTTCATAGTCTTTTTTAAATGCTTCTTTTACCTCTTCATCAGTAATAATTACTTTATTAAGAACTTCCTCTTCTCTTAATTTCATCACAGATTCTCTCAGGATAAAAGCATCTATTGCGGAGACCACTTCAGGAAAATTATCCATTCCAGCCATACGTGCATCATGTACTAAAATCTTATCCTCAACAAGTTTGTTGATATAGGTTGAAAGATTTAAAGTTCCTGCAGAAGAAAGATCTTCACGTCTATGGGATATTGTAAGTGAATATATCAAATCTCCTTCTGTTATCGTCTCCCCATCAATAGTAGCCAGCACCAGTTCCTTTTTATCAGAAGACGCACAGTTATTGAAAATTAAGAATGAGACAATGAAAATAATTATAAGCTTTAAATAATTCAAGACCTTTATTGTCTTCATCATTTAATTACCCATTTAACAAACTGTGCAAACTGTGTAAACCGTGCAAACTGTGTAAACTGTGTAATTATTGCCATTTTGCTTTTTCCATATCTTTCACAAGTTTTTTAACGACTTTGTAAGCAGCATTTTCTACTGCCCTTATTCTTCCCCAGTCAAGTATAAAAATATCATCATCACCTCTCACATAAAAAGTATTACACCAGATAACTTTATTCTTTCTTGCATCAATTAGCCTTGCAGAAATTTCTGTTTCAGGAGCAATGTCTGTTCCTGCACCACTTCGATACATATCAACAGAACCAACAATTACTCCGTCAATTCCAGCTTTTGCAGCTATCTCACTAACATGATTCATATTCAGTTCTCCCTTTTCTCTGACCCTTAAATCAACTATTAAGCGTTTCACTTCTCCATATTCAACAGGAAGATATTTCTTATTCTTGAATAGCTCTGTTAAAAACATGTAAGTTATTATATTTCCGGAATCCTTAACTTTACTCATATTCTGAAAAGGCATTACAGCTATTCTGTAAACATCCTCTGATTCTTTTTTTGTAAATGGTGATGAAAAAGTTTTCAGAGATATATTTAATATTTTATCTACCAGCTTTTCAATTGATTTTATCTTTCCTATTTCAAGAATTCCTGCAAAATCATCGCCGGTTCCAGCAGAATGTTCAGCCCAGATGAGAGAGCCGTCCGAAGCATTTATAAGTCTCATGCTTAAGCCGAATTGTGGATTATCACCTTTGATATAAGTATTTATCGTTCCGGTAAGAATAGCCTGAACATTTAATTCATTGCCCATTTTTATAGCCATATCCTGGCACACACACCCAGTTGTTCTAATTCTTTCTTTAATCATGAAGTTATTCATAGTTTCATCATCAAGGAACTCGTATCCCTTTGAAATTAATTTATCTTTTAAAAGAGGTACTGTTATCTTAATTGCCTCTTTATCTTCGCTGAAATTTTCAAAAGGGAATATGGCAATCTTATATTTCTGAGATAAAACATCAGCATAGGTTTTATTAGAAAATAAA
>FWPV01001624.1_pt1 | contig 39040 bp, 30 predicted proteins | sample 2228371 | NCBI WGS metagenome assembly FWPV01 (sample SAMEA103939776, study PRJEB20133) | metagenome
GGCCGCGGTGCTGCGCGCGGCCACGGCGGCGGCGGCGTTGGCCAGCAGCACGTCGCGCGCCAGGGTGGACTTGCCCGAGCCGCTCACGCCGGTGACGACCACCAGGCGCTGCAGCGGCACGCGGGCGTCCACCTTCTGCAGGTTGTGCAGGGCCGCGCCCACCACCTCGATGGCAGGGCCTTGCGGGTCCACCGGGCGGCGCGGTTGCAGCGGGTGCTTCATGGCGTGCAGCAGGTAGCGGCCGGTCACCGAGTCTTCGGCGGCAGAGAGGTCGGCCACCGTGCCTTGCGCGACCACGCGGCCACCGCGCTTGCCGGCGCTGGGGCCGATGTCGATGAGGTGGTCGGCGCGGCGGATGGTGTCTTCGTCGTGCTCCACCACCACTAGGGTGTTGCCCTGCTGGCCCAGCTTGTGCAGCGCATCGAGCAGGATCTGGTTGTCGCGCGCGTGCAGGCCGATGGTGGGCTCGTCCAGCACGTAGCACACGCCCTGCAGGTGGCTGCCGAGTTGAGCGGCCAGGCGGATGCGCTGCGACTCGCCACCGCTGAGGGTGGGCGCGCCACGGTCGAGCGTGAGGTAGCTCAGGCCCACTTCTTCCAGGAAGGCGAGGCGGCTCTCAATTTCGGGCAGCAGGTCGCGGGCGATGTCGGTCTCGCGGGTGGACAAGCCACCATCGGCCATCATGGCCTGCACCTTTTGCCGCACCTCGCTCACTGAGAGGCGCGCGATGTCGGTGATGGACACGCCGCCGAAGCGCACGGCGCGGGCCTGGGCGTTCAGGCGGGTGCCGGCGCAGGTGGGGCAGGCCTCGTCGGTGAGGCCTTCCACCTCGGGCTCGGCGAAGCTCTGTTCGCGGCCGCGGTCTTTGTCGTCTTGCACCGAATCGTCCAGTGCTTTGCGTTGCTCGCGCGAGAGCTTCACGCCGGTGCCCACGCAGTCGGGGCACCAGCCGTGTTTGCTGTTGTAGGAGAACAGGCGCGGGTCAAGTTCGGGGTAGCTGGTGCTGCACACCGGGCAGGCGCGGGTGGTGGAGAACACCTCCACGTGGCCGATGTCGCGGGTGCTGCGGCCTTGCTCAATGGCCTCTTTCAGGCCGTCCAGCGGGGCGAGCAGGTGCACCAGGCCCTTGCCCAGTTCCAGCGCCTTGGCGAGGGCCTGGCGCAGGGTGGTTTCGTCGGCCGCGTTCACGCGGAAATCGGCCACGGGCAATTCAATGGTGTGCTCTTTGAAGCGGTCGATACGGGGGAAGCCGGTGGTGGGCAGGAACTCGCCGTCCACGCGCAGGTGGGTGTGGCCACGCGGGCGGGCCCAGTCGGCCAGCTCGGTGTACACGCCCTTGCGGTTGATGACCAGCGGCGCCAGCAGGCCCACGTGGCGCCCGGCGTATTTGCGCAGGATGGTGGCGGCGATGCTGTCGGGGCTTTGCGGCATGACGGCGGCGCCGTCGTGCACGCAGTGCTGGGTGCCCAGCTTCACGTAGAGCAGGCGCAAAAAGTGCCACACCTCGGTGGTGGTGCCCACGGTGGACTTGCGCCCGCCGCGCGAGAGGCGCTGCTCGATGGCCACGGTGGGCGGAATGCCATAGACCGCGTCCACCTCGGGCCGGCCAGCGGGCTGCACGATGCTGCGCGCGTAGGCGTTGAGCGATTCGAGGTAACGGCGCTGGCCTTCGTTGAACAGGATGTCGAAGGCCAGGGTGCTCTTGCCCGAGCCGCTGACGCCGGTGATCACGTTGAACTGGCCGCGCGGAATGTCCACGCTGAGGTTCTTGAGGTTGTGCTCCTTGGCGTTGACGATGCGAATCGCCTCGGGCGGACGGTGCGCCACGCGTGGCGCGGCGGCGGGCACGGGCTCGTTGAGGGCATAGACGCGGTCCATGGCCAGGGCGTAGTCGCGCAAGGCCTTGGCGGTGTGGCTGCGCGGGTGCTCGCGCACCTGCTCGGGCGGGCCTTCGGCCACCAACTCGCCGCCGCCGTCGCCGCCCTCGGGGCCCATGTCGATGAGCCAGTCGGCGGCGCGGATCACGTCCAGGTTGTGCTCGATCACCACCAGCGAATGGCCGGCGTCCAGCAGCTTGCGCAGGCTGCGCATGAGCTTGGCGATGTCGTCGAAGTGCAGGCCGGTGGTGGGCTCATCGAACAGGAACAGCGTGCCCTTGCGCGAGAGCGGCTGGCGGCTGGCGCTGGCCGATTTGGCGGCCTCGGCCAGGAAGCCGGCGAGCTTCAGGCGCTGCGCCTCGCCGCCCGAGAGGGTGGGCACGGGCTGGCCGAGCTTCACGTATTCGAGGCCAACGTCGACGATGGGTTGCAGGGCGCGAATCACCTCGCGGTCAGCCTTGAAAAGATCGGCGGCCTCGCTCACGGTGAGGTCGAGCACATCGGCCACGTTCAGGTGGCGGCCACCGCGCTCGATGCTCACCTCCAGGATTTCGGGGCGGTAGCGCTTGCCGTCGCAGTCGGGGCAGCGCAGGTACACGTCGCTCAGGAACTGCATCTCCACGTGCTCGAAGCCCGAGCCGCCGCAGGTGGGGCAGCGGCCGTCGCCGCTGTTGAAGCTGAACTTGGCCGGGGTGTAGGCGCGCTGGCGGGCCAGGGGCGCGTCAGCGAACAGCGAGCGGATGGCGTCCCACGCGCCCACGTAGCTCACCGGGTTGGAGCGCGCCGTCTTGCCGATGGGCGACTGGTCCACAAACACCACGTCGGCCAGTTGCTCGGCGCCCAGCAGGCGGTCGTGCAGGCCGGGCGATTCGGTGGCCTGGCCGAAGTGGCGCATGAGCGCGGGGGCCAGCACGTCTTGAATCAGGCTGGACTTGCCCGAGCCGCTCACGCCGGTGACCACCACCAGGCGCTGCAGCGGAATGTCCACCGACACGTTTTTCAGGTTGTGCTGGCGCGCGCCCTCCAGCACGAGGCGGGGCGTGTTGTCGCTCACCATGCGCTTGAAGCCCATGCCGATGGTCTTGCGCGCGCCCAGGTAGGCGCCGGTGAGGGTGTCGGCCGCGCGAATCTGCTCGGGCGTGCCGTCGAACACGATCAGATCGCCGCGCTCGCCGGGGCCGGGGCCCATGTCGATCAGGCGGTCGGCGGCCAGCATCACGGCCGGGTCGTGCTCGACAACCACCAGGGTGTTGCCGGCGTCGCGCAGGCGCAGCATGGCGTCGTTGATGCGGGCCATGTCGCGCGGGTGCAGGCCGATGCTGGGCTCGTCCAGCACGAACAGGGTGTTCACCAGCGAGGTGCCCAGCGCGGTGGTGAGGTTGATGCGCTGCACCTCGCCGCCCGAGAGGGTGCGGCTTTGGCGGTCGAGCGTGAGGTAGCCGATGCCCACCTCGCACAGGTAGCGCACGCGGGTGTTGATCTCATCGAGCAGCAGCTTGAGCGCCTGGGCCTGGCCGCTGCTGGCGGTTGTGCCGGCCGGCACCAGGGTGTCGGCCAGTGAGTGGAAGAAGCGCCGCAGCTTGTCCAGCGGCATGAGCATCAGGTCGTGCAGGCACAGGCCGGGCAGCGCCTCCAGTTGCGCGCGATTCCATTGCACGCCTTGCGGCAGGTAGCGCTGCGCGGGCGGCAGCACGGCGTCGGCCTGGGTCTTGGTGCCAATGCGCCAGAGCAGGCTGTCGTGCTTGAGGCGCGCGCCCCGGCACACCGGGCATTCGGTGTAGCTGCGGTACTTGGACAAGAGCACGCGGATGTGCATCTTGTAGGCCTTGCTTTCCAGGTACTCGAAGAAGCGGTCCACGCCGTACCACTGCTGGTTCCACTTGCCGTTCCACTGCGGCGAGCCGTGCAACACCCAGTGCTGCTGCTCGGGCGTGAGCTTGGCCCAAGGCGTGTCGCGCGGGATGCCAGCGGCCTCGGCGTGGCGCATCAGGTCGTCCTGGCACTCTTTCCAGGCCGGCGTCTGGAACACCTTGATGGCGCCGTTGCGCAGGGTGAGCTTGTCGTTGGGGATGACCAGACCGTAGTCCACCCCGATCACGCGCCCGAAGCCGCGGCAGCTGTCACAGGCGCCCACGGCCGAGTTGAACGAGAACATCGAGGGCGAGGGATCGGTGTAGCGGATGTCGCTCTCGGGGCAGTGCAGGCCGGTGGAGAACCTCCAGATGTCGGGTTCGCCCTCTTCTCTCAGCGCGTACACCATGAGCTTGCCGCCGCCGCGCTTGAGGCCGGTCTCGATGGCCTCCATCACGCGGGCCGGTTCGGCGTTGGCCAGGCGGAAGCGGTCGGCCACCACGTCGAGCAGCTTCACTGCCTCGATCACCGGCTTGGCCTTCTTGCCCTTGGCGGGCGTCTCTTCTTTCACCTCGCGCTGCACGGTGCGCTCGGCCTGCACGCGGGTGTAGCCGCTGGCCGAGAGCCATTGCTCGATTTCCTCGGGCGTGGTGCTGGCCGGCAGTTCCACCGGGAAGGTGATCACCAGGCGCGGGTCACCGCTTTCGCTGGCGCGGCGCTGCAGCTCGGCCAGGATGGTCTCGGGCGAGTCGTGGCGCACGGGCAGCGCGGTCTCGCGGTCGAACAACTCGGCCCCGCGCGCGAACAGCAGCTTGAGGTGGTCGTTCAGCTCGGTCATGGTGCCCACGGTGGAGCGCGACGAGCGAACCGGGTTGGTCTGGTCGATGGCGATGGCCGGGGGCACGCCCTCCACCCGGTCCACGGCCGGTTTGTCCATGCGGTCGAGGAACTGGCGGGCGTAGGCGCTGAAGGTTTCCACGTAGCGCCGCTGGCCTTCGGCGAACAGGGTGTCGAACACCAGGCTGGATTTGCCCGAGCCGCTGGGCCCGGTCACCACCGTGAGCTCGCCGGTGCGGATGTCCAGGTCGAGGTTCTTGAGGTTGTGCTGGCGCGCGCCGCGAATGCGGATCAGGCCCTCGCCGCTGTCTTGCCCCTGAGGCTCGGAAAGGGATTCGTCGGTCGGGCGCAGATCGTCGGACATGCAGGGCTCCAGATGGGAAGCCGAACATTCTAGGGAGGCCACAAAACGGCGTCGCCTGTCACACAAAGCCCCAGCGCCACGCCCGCCGGGGCTTGACGAATGGCGCATCCGCCTGAGCGGGGCACCCCGGACATCGCCCGCCCACCCTGGGCCCGGCGCAGGAGGAGGGGCGATGGCGGCGATTCGGGCACAGCGGTTGCGTCCAGTTGCCCCGCTTGGCCAAGCACCCAACCCCTTTCCCATCCTTTCCCACCCAAGCGAGAACCCTTCAGATGATCCCTGTGAGCACCCCCTCCATCGCAGCCGGCCACTTCACCCGCACCCTTTTGTCGCACGGCCCGACTGCCCTGCCCGCTTTTGGATACGGCCCCCGGCTGACACCACGCACCAGAAGCCTGCTCGACGGCCTCGCCCCCCTGGTGATGAACGCCGCACCCGACCGCCAGGCCGTGTCGTCGCTGCGCGGCGCCCTGCAGCAGGAAGCCGAAGCGACCCTGATGCACAGCGGCGACGACAGCCGGGCCTCGCTGTTCGCCCTGGGCACCGCGGACCAGGCCTTGGCTCGCCTGGCCGCCTTTCGCGAGCAGCACCCCCCGGCGCCGCTGGATGGCGACTTGTCCACCGCGGTGCGTCCCGAGCACCTGCACAGCCTGCGTCAGCGGTTTCGCGCGAGCTTTGAGCGCCGCCCTGCCCCTGAGCAATACCTGCTGGCCGCCGCCATCGAACCGTCGGTCTTGAGCACCTGCGGGGTGACCTTGAGCGAGACCATGGCCCCACTGGTGGCCGCGCGGCGCGAGGGCGACGGTGGTGCCGTGCCACTGAACCACGACGAGTTGCTGGCGCTGTTCGACGCGGTCAACACACCGGAGCTGCTGCCCATGATCAACGCGGCGCTGGCATTGGATCGTTATGGCTTCCCCGATCTGGTGGACACCCTTCGCCCCCTGGCCAGCGGCTGCTGCAGCGCTGTCTACAAGCTGTACCGCTCCAACGACTGGCGCGTGGCACTGGTGCAGATGGACTGCGGCCCCGTTGGCACCGAGCGCAACGGCGTGGACCCCACCTGGCTGGCGCAATCGCTGCAACAAAAGACGCCTGTGCAGATGCCATTGATCCTTGCCTCGTCCACCCAGGCGCCGCCAGCAACTGGCGATGGCGCGCACCTGGTGGTGGAGTGCAGCGGCGCGGACGTGAGCGCCTTCTGTGAGCAAGCCGGGCCGGGGCGGCAGGTGTGGATGCCCCTGGGCTTGCCGGTTCAGGTGACGGGCCAGTGGCCTTCCGTGGCCGAAGAGGGCCTGCCCGCCCGCTACATCGCGCGCACGCAAGAGGCCGGCGGTAGCTGGTATTTCAACGACGGGCTATGGCCCGCCATGCCACCGCGCCCCTCCAGCGAAGTCAACGACAACACCCCCATTGGCCCCGAGCACGGCGTGCAATCGCGGGCCATCGGTGAGGGCCGTTTCCAGGACGTGGTGATCAGCCCTTACGACGTGCGCCCGAACAAGTACCTCTTCACCGTGGACGCGCGCGGCATCAACATCGTGCTGGAGCGCACCGCCACGGCCAACCCGCGCGGCATGGTGCTGCACAGCAACCTCAGCGCCCGCGCCCTGGCCGCCGGCGAAGTGTGGTTCCTGAGCGAAGACACGGTGCAGATCAACAACGGCTCGGTGCGCTTTGGCGTGCGCAACTCGGCGCAGTGGGACGCGGTGGCCAAGCTCTGGCAGCAACTGGGTTACCGCGTGCGGCAAGTGGGCTTCAAGCGGCGCTTCGGGCCTGAGGAGACGCTGGACATCAAGGTGCTGGCGCCGCCCGAAGAGCTGTGACGACGCATCGCCCAAGCGCCGACGTCGAACTCGGGTGGGCGACGCATTGCGAGCGCCCACCCCTTGCAAGAACACTGACACCTCCCACGAAACGGAGCCTTCGCATGTATGCCCAACTGACCTTCTCCCCTGATTGTCCAGAGACCCCCTGGACGGCCGAGTACTTCGCCTTGCCAGGCGTTGATGAAACAGTGCCCGAGAAGCTGCTCAAAGGCCGGGAGCTCGCCGCGAAGGCCTTGGCCAAGACCCAGGAACAACTGAGCGCCGGCGAACAAAGCACACTGGGTCAGCACATTTTTGAGGCCATCCAATGCGTACCCAGGTACCTAAATGCCTATAGCTTCGGTGCGCACATGGCCATGGCCCACTTCCTGTTGCCTCAGGCCGAGAGACGGCGGCGGGAAGCGACCATCGCGTCGCTGGACGAGTCCCTCCTGGCGCCGTTCAATCTGCCGGTCCTGGACACCTGGCGATCCGCTTCCAAGCGTATGGCGGCAATCGTGCCGGACGCTGCTTTGGATGTCACTTTCAGGTCGAGCGTTGGCCGACAGTTCCTGCACTTCCTGGGCCAGCCCGGCTTCGGCGGCTACATCAAGCTACAGACGGGCTGGCTATACATCGAGAACCAGTTTTGCGCCTACCCTGACTTGGCCAAGGCGATAGCCGCTGCCTACTTCACCCGGCGCGCTGATGAGCGGCAAGAGTTCCTGGATTTGCTGGTCTTAATGCCTCCAGCAGAGTGGGCCAAAGTGCAAGGCGCCGTTGACCAAGGCCTCCAAACATTAGGGAGAGAAGTCCTTCTCGCGGACTGCTGCGAGGCGCACCTGGGTGCCATGCGCGCCTGGCAAGCGCTGCCAGCGGAAGGCCGAAACGCGGACGCGCTGACCACCGTGGTGGCACTTGAACACGAGCGCTTGGCGATGCGGGAATCCGCCCGGTGCACACACATCGTCGCCGCCACCCTGGAGGCCCTCGCGAAAGAGACGGCCTTCGGGTCGGACGCCGGCCAGAAAAACCGAGAAGCGATTGCCCTGTGCAGGCGATCACAGGTGCGCCCGTCGCGCACCCCTCGGCCCGAAGACCCCACCACCCCCGGCCAGGCGCTGCCCGATCTGGACCCCGTTCACACCTGGTCGATTGATCGCCTGGTCCACTGGATAGACGGGCCCGTCGCCCAGCCCAAGCGGTCGCTGGAACTTGAGCGCATCTGCGCCGCGGAGCAAAAGGACTGGGAAACCGAGCAGGCCCAGCGCAAGCCAACCGACCAACGGGACGATGGCCCGCTGAAGAAGCAAGAGGTGCAGATGGCGGTGGCGCAAGGGCTGCGAGCCTCTGCCCAGTTTCTGCGGGACGAATTGCGCGACCTGCTCCCATTGGGCACCCAACTGCAGGCCGACGCGAACTTGTTGCGGACCTGCCAAGACTGCCTTCCCGCGTTGACCACGCTGGCCCTGAGCCAACCCGTCGACGAGGCTGGCGACATGGCCCAGGCCATGGCCGACTTGCAACGTGCCGATCAGGCCCTGGACGCGCTGCGCCGGGGCATCCAACAGCGCCATGGCGAGGAACAGACCCGACAGCGCTTCACCGCCGCCTTGTTCCAGTGCCTCAGAAACGAGCCCTTGACCCTGGGCAAACGCCACGGCGGCGTGATTGCCGAGCCATTGCCGCTGGAGGAATGGGGCTGGGCCGTGCAGACCTTCCACAAGCGCTGGTGGAACGCCGGCCTGCGCCCCAGCGCCACGGCGGCGCCGATGCCCCTGGCGCCCGATCAGGCCTTGGCGCTGTACGTCACCGGCAGCAGCCTGAGCGACTATGCCTTCGACATTTCGGTCCACCTGTGGCGTCGCCAGGCCGCCAGCGGCTTGCCCCCCACAACGCCAGGTGAGGGCAACACCATGAATGAGCCGGACTGGTATGACACCCTCATTCCCTGCGCGGTGTTGCACGTGCGGGCCAAAACATAAGGCCTGCGGCCACGCCGCGGCCCGGGCCCAGGCCTTACTTCACCACCATCACCGGCACCGGCGAGTAGGTGAGCACCTTTTGCGCCACGCTGCCCAGCACCAGGGCCTTCACGCCCTGGCGGCCGTGCGAGGCCATCACGATCAGGTCGCAGCCCTCGGCCTTGGCGGTTTCCAGAATGCCCTCGTACACCACGTTGCGCTCAATGGTGTCGCCCGCGAAGGCCACGCCCTGCGCCTGGCAGGCGGCCTTCACCGCCTCCAGGGCGGCGCCAGCGGCGCGCTGGGCCTCGGCCAGGTAAGCCTGCAGGCCCACGGCAGAGGCCTCGCCGATGCCGATGTAGGGGAAGGGGTCGATCACGTACACGCCCACCACCTCGGCACCGTGGGTCTTGGCCAGATCGGCGGCCACGCCAGCGGCGCGCAGGGCCAGTTCGGAGCCATCGGTGGGAACCAGAATTTTCTTGAACATGGGGTACCTCCTGTGTCGAATGCTAGGCGGGTTGCGTGCAATCGGGTTTGAGACAAGTCAATCCGGGCCGGCGGGCCGAACAGCCACCGCACAGTACTTGAGTTCGGCAATCTTGCCCAGCGGATCGAGCGCCGGGTTGGTGAGCAGGTTGGCCGCCGCCTCGGCGTAGGCAAAGGGAATGAAGGCCGTGTTCGCCGGCATGCCCTCGTCCACCCGCACCGGCAGGCACACCTCGCCCCGGCGCGAGCGCACGCAAGCCTGCGCGCCCGCCACCAGGCCCAGCCGCGCGGCGGTGGCCGGGTGCAGGCTGAGCACCGGGCCGGGCTCCAGCGCGTCCAGCGTGACGCTGCGCCGCGTCATGCTGCCGGTGTGCCAGTGCTCCAGTTGCCGGCCGGTGATGAGCACCAGCGGGTACTCGGCATCGGGCTGCTCGGCGGGTGGGCGCAGGGCGGAGGGCACCAGGCGGGCCCGCCCATCGGGCGTGGGAAAGCCATCGGTGAACACCACCGCGTGGCCCGGGTCGGTCTCGTCGGCCACCGGGTAGGTCACGGCGCCCTCGCGCCACAGGCGGGCCCATGACAGCCCCCGGATGCTGGGCATGAGGGCGCGCATTTCCTCGTACACCGCGCCAATGCCCTGCGTGGCATCGGTGCTGGCGCTGCCGTCGGGCGCCACGCCATAGGCCCAGGGCAGGCCCAGGCGGCGGGCCAGCTGTTCGGTGATCCAGGCGTCGGCGCGGGCCTCGCCGGGCGCGGGCACGGCGCGGCGGCCGAGCTGCACGCAGCGGTCGGTGTTGGTGACGCTGCCGGTCTTCTCGGGCCAGGCGGTGGCGGGCAGCACCACGTCGGCCAGGGCGGCGGTTTCGGTGAGGAAGATGTCTTGCACCACCAGGTGGTCGAGCCGGGCCAGGGCCTCGCGGGCGTGGGCCGCGTCGGGGTCGCTCATGGCCGGGTTCTCGCCCTGGATGAGCATGGCGCGCACGCGCCCGGCCTGCGCCGCCTGCATGATTTCCACCACCGTCAGGCCGGGCTCGGCGCCCAGGCTGCCGGCGGGCAGGCCCCACAGCGCCTCGGCGCGACGGCGGGCAGCCGCGTCGTCCACGCGCTGGTAGTCGGGCAAGACCATGGGAATCAGGCCGGCGTCGCTGGCGCCTTGCACGTTGTTCTGGCCGCGCAGCGGGTGCAGGCCGGTGCCAGGGCGACCGATCTGGCCGGTGACCAGGGCCAGGGCGATCAGGCAGCGCGCGTTGTCGGTGCCGTGGGTGTGCTGGCTCACGCCCATGCCCCACAGAATCATGGCCGCCTTGGCCTGGGCGTAGGCGCGCGCCACCTCGCGAATGGTGGCCGGCGCGATGCCGCACACCGGCGCCATGGCCTCGGGCGAGAAGTCGGCGGCGTGGTCGCGAATGGCCTCGAAGTCGCGCGTGTGGGCCGCGATGTAGGCCGGGTCGGTCAGGCCCTCTTGCACGATCACGTGCAGCATGGCGTTGAGCAAGGCCACGTCGGTGCCGGGCTGAAAACCCAGGTGGCGCCAGGCGTGGCGGGCCAGCTCGGTGCGGCGCGGGTCGGCCAGCACCAGCTTCGTGCCCTGGCGCACGGCGTTCTTGATCCAGCTCGCGCCCACGGGGTGGTTCTGCGCCGGGTTGGCGCCGATCAGCAGCACGAAGTCGGCGTGCGCCACGTCGCGCAGCGGGTTGCTCACCACCGCAGAGCCCAGGCCTTCCATCAGCGCGGCCACGCTGGAGGCATGGCACAAGCGGGTGCAGTGGTCCACGTTGTGGGTGGCGAAGGCGCTGCGGATGAGCTTCTGGAACAGGTAGGCCTCTTCGTTGGTGCCCTTGGCCGAGCCGAAGCCGGCCACCGGGCTGGCCCGGCCCTGGCCGGGGTAAGCATCGCGCGCACGGCGCAGGCCGGCGGCGGCGGCGTCGAGCGCCTCGTCCCAGCTCGCCTCGCGAAACAGCTCGCGCCAGTCGCGGTGCTGCACGGCCTGCGGGTCTTTGGGCGCATCGGCGCGGCGGATCAGCGGGCGGGTGAGGCGCTCGGGGCTGTGGGCGTAGTCAAAGCCGAAGCGGCCCTTCACACACAGGCGCGAGTCGTTGGCCGGGCCGGCGATGCCCTCCACGTGCTGGATGCGGCCCTCGCTCACGTGGTAGCGCAACTGGCAGCCCACGCCGCAGAAGGGGCAGACCGAGTCCACCTGCTCGGTGGCGGGCTGGGCAAAGGCCCCATTGGCCGGGGCGATGGCGCCGGTGGGGCAGGCCTGCACGCACTCGCCGCAGGCCACGCAGGTGCTCTGGCCCATGGGGTCGGCCTGGTCGAACACGATCTGCGCGTGCCCACCACGAAAGGCCAGGCCCAGCACATCGTTGCCCTGCACGTCGCGGCAGGCGCGGACACAGCGGGTGCACTGGATGCAGGCGTCCAGGTTCACGGCCATGGCCGGGTGCGAAAGGTCTTGCCCAGCGGCGGGACGGCCGGGGAAACGCCCTGCCCTGGCGCCGGCCACACCGGCCCAGTGGGCCAGCTCGCTGTCGTGTTTGAGCGTGGAGGTGTCGGGCGCGTCGGCCAGCAACAGCTCCAGCACGGTGCGCCGCGCCGAGGTGGCGCGATCGCTGGCGGTGTGCACCACCATGCCGGGCTGCGGTGCGCGGCAGCACGAAGGGGCCAGCACCCGCTCGCCCTGAATCTCGACCACGCAAGCGCGGCAGTTGCCGGGGCTGCCCAGGCGTTCCTGGTGGCACAGGTGCGGCAGGGCCACGCCCACGCGCTGGGCCACTTGCAGCAGGGTCTCGCCGGGGCGCGCTTCCTGGAGCTGGCCGTCCAGCGTGAAGGCGATGGGCGCGGCGTCGGGGGGCAGGTCGTGCGGCTTCATGCGGCACCTCCTTCGGTCACTTCATGGGGAAAGAAACGCAGCACCGAGTCCACCGGGTTGGGCGCGGCCTGGCCCAGGCCGCAGATGCTGGCGTCGCGCATCACCTGCGACAGTTCGCCCAGCAAGGGCGCGTCCCACACCGGGGCCTGCAAGAGCTGCACCGCGCGGGCGGTGCCGGCGCGGCAAGGCGTGCACTGGCCGCACGACTCGTGCTCGAAAAAGCGCATCAGGTTCAGGGCGGCGTCGCGCGCCCGGTCGTGCTGGCTGAGCACCACCACCGCCATCGAGCCCACGAAGCAGCCGTGCTCAGCCAGGGTGTCGAAGTCCAGCGGCACATCGGCCAGCGAGGCCGGCAAGATGCCTCCCGAGGCCCCGCCGGGCAGGTAGGCGTAGAGCGTGTGCCCCTCGGGCAGGCCGCCCGCGTGTTCGTGCACCAGCTCGTTGAGCGTGATGCCGGCCGGCGCCAGGTACACGCCCGGCCGGCGCACCCGCCCCGACACCGAGAAGCGCCGCAGGCCGCTGCGCCCGCGCCGGCCCTGCGCGGCCAGCCAGGCGCCGCCGCGCGCCAGGACCAGGGGCACCCACCACAGCGATTCCAGGTTGTGCGCCAGCGTGGGCTGGCCGAACACGCCGTGCAGGGCCACGATGGGCGGCTTCAGGCGTGGCAGGCCGCGCTTGCCTTCAAGATTCGATCAGTGCCGACTCTTCGCCGCAGATGTAGGCGCCCGCGCCGCGGCGCAGCTCGATGGCCGGCGCCTGGAAAAGGGGAAACGTCTGTTGCAGCGTGGCCAGCGTCTCGCGCGCCATGCCCAAGGCCTGCGCCAGGTGCTGGCGGGCGTCGTGGTACTCGTCGCGCAGGTAGAGCCACACGCGATCGGCGCCCACCACCTGCGCGGCGATCAGCGCGCCTTCGAGCATTTGCAGCGCGCCGGCCTGGGGGTCGGTGAGCACGGCCCAGTCTTTGAAGGTGCCCACCTCGCCTTCGTCGATGTTCACCACCAGGTGTCGCTGGCCGGGCTGGGCGCGCACCGTCTCCCACTTGCGCCAGGCCGGAAAGCCGGCGCCGCCCAGGCCGCGCAAGGCCGATGCCTTCAGCTCGGCCAGCACCGCGTCGGCGCTCAGCTCGCCTGAGAGCAGGCGGCGCAACTGCGCCATGTCGCGCGGAACGGGCGAGGGCAGCGGGCGCGGGCCGGTCTCGCCACGGGCCAGCAGCCCGCGCACCGACTCGGCGCTGGCCTGCGGCACCTGGCGCTGGCCCACGTTGGCGGCCGGTGCCGCGTGGCACAGGCCCATGCAGGGCGCGGCCTCCACCCGGGCTTGCCCGACCAGTTGGCCCTGCAGATCGGCCAGCAGCGACTCGCCACCCGCCATGGCGCAAGACAGGCTGGTGCACACGCGCACCACGGTGGCGGGCAGCTCGGCCTCGTCGTCCACCACCGTGAAGTGGTGGTAGAAGCTGGCCACCTCGAACACCTCCACCTGGCTCAGCCGCAGCCGCTCGGCCAGGGCCGCGAGGTGGCCGTGGCGCAGCACGCCCTCGGCGTCGTTGAGGCGGTGCAGGTGCTCGATGAGTAGGTCGCGCCGCTCGGGCAAGTCCGCGCACAAGGCCTGCACGCGCTCGCGCGCCTGAGGCGTGACCTGCCGGCCTTTGAGCGTGGCGCGTGGGCGGCGCGGGGCAGGCTCGGCGCGCAAGGGAATGGTGCGGCGGGCAAGGGGGTCCATGCGGTCTCCGGGGTCTGGTTGCTGGCGCGCAGGCTAGCACCGGCACAGTGGGCCAATATGATCTGATTTGCCTATTTCATCCACTCCCCATTGCCTGTCCCATGTGGCACGTTGATCTCTCCCCGCGCTGGCGCCTGGGCCGCGAGCCCGATGAACTGCAAGACGCCGGTCCGCTGCTGGCGCTGCTGTCGGCCGTGCACGCCACGGGCAGCCTGGCGCAGGCGGCCCGCGAGCTGGGCCTGTCGTACCGCCACGCCTGGGGCCTGGTCGCCCAGACCGAAGCCCGCCTGCAACAGCCCCTTGTGCAACGCGGCCGGGGCCAGGGCTCCAGCCTCACCGCCGTGGGCCAGCGCCTGGTGTGGGCCGACCAGCGCGTGTCGGCCCGGCTGCAGCCGCTGCTGCAATCGCTGGCCAGCGAGGTGGAGGGCGAGCTGGACCGCACCCAGCGGCGCGACCGCGCGGTGCCGCGCCTGCACGCCAGCCACGGCTTCGCGGTGGAGCGCCTGCGCGAGCACCTGGCCACGCGGCAGGTGCCGGTGGAGCTGCGCTACCGCAACAGCCTGGAGGCAGTGGCGGCGCTGGCCCAGGGCGACTGCGAGCTGGCCGGTTTTCACGTGCCGCTGGGCGAGTTCGAGGCGGCCGCCGCGCAGCGCTTTCTGCCCTGGCTGCGCGAGGGCAGCCACCAACTGGTGCAACTGGCGGTGCGCACGCAAGGCATCTTCGTGGCCACGGGCAACCCACTGGGCATCCGTGGCCTGCCCGACCTGCGGCGGCGCGGCCTGCGCTTTGTCAACCGACCCGAAGGCTCGGGCACCAGGGTGCTCACCGACCTGCTGCTGCAGCGCCACGGCATCGCGCCGCGCCAGGTGGCGGGCTACGACGACACCGAACTCACCCACGCGGCCGTGGCCGCCTACGTGGCCAGCGGCATGGCCGACGTGGGCATTGGCGTGCAGACGGCCGCGGCGCGGTTCGGGCTGGGTTTTATTCCCCTGCTGCGCGAGCGCTACTTCTTTGCCTTGCCGGCCGACCCGGCGCACCAGCGCATGCTCAAGCCCATCGTGTCGGTGCTGCAGTCGGCCGCCTTGCGCTCGCAAGTGGCCGCGCTGCCGGGCTACGAGGCGGCCGACACCGGCCGCTTGCTGACCATCGGCGAGGCCTTCGGCGCCTGATGCCTAGGGGGAAATCACCACGGGTGGCCCCCACATCCATTCTTCAATCAAGCGTCAGCTTGAGGGCATGCGCGGCAAGGCCGGCCATGGGAGATTGGGCGCCGATTTCCCCTTCACTCCCAAGGCCTCGCACATGTACGGTTCGATCCACTTTCGGGCAGACATCGCCCAGATGGTGTTCACACTCCCCTATCACTCTCACCTCTCGACATCTTTGGAGGTGACCCAGAAAAACCTGACGACAGCAAACGAGGGCTGTCGCCTCGCCCTCGAATGGATGGGGGAAACAGGCTCGCGCGACTTCACCCTGTACCAGGACGTCTGCGCGCTGCACACCTGCCTGCCCCCTGCCATCAAGGAATTCGCCATGCGCTCGCTGGCCATCCACCGGCGACTGTCGCCAGACCAGCAAGCCCAGCGAATTCAGCGCTTTGCACAGGTCTGGGACAACTGTTCCTTGATCCCCACCCAGCAGCCCGAATGGCGGCAACAAAAGGCCATCGCCATGGTGGTGGCCAAGACCTACCCGACCGAGTTGATCGAGGCGTGGACCCGGGTGGTTTGTCGCTGGCTGGCCCCCATGGCCGCCGACACCCTGCACCCTGTCACCGATCTGCCGGTGGTGCCGGCCTTTGCCGCCATCCACCAACGCCGAGACCTGGGCAAGCTGAGCCAGGCGCAGCGGACCACCCTGTCCGATCTGCTGGTGACGCGCTCGCCTCTCGACCGGGAAGAAACGGTCCAACGCCTGGCCGCTCTGCCGATGAACAGCTTGAGCCGCCAGTTGGACGCCATGGCCGCCAGCCGCCAGCACCCTGCTTGGGCCCAGTTGGGCGACTACCTCATGAAGGTCCACTTGCCAGACGCCTGGGCCAAGGCCGTGAATACCGCTGCCCGCGGTGACCAAGGCGCGTTTGACGACGCCCTGGCGCTGCACGTCGGCCAGTCCGTCGATGCCTTTCTCAGCCTGGTCGAGCGCATGCTGCGAGACACCTTGGACGCGGTGCGCGCAGGCATTCGCCTGGGCGATCGCTGGGACACCGCCAGTCGCCAAGCCCTTGAGGCCTGGGAAGAACACGGCAAGCGCCAGTCCAAGACGTGGACCATTGAACTGCGGCGTTCGCTGCGCGGCAGCCCGCCCGCATCACCCGCCGAGCCCCCATCCGCCAACCGTGAAGCGCTGCAGTCGTGGGGCATCGACCAACTGGTTCGATGGATCGATGGCCCGGTGACCGCGCCTCGCACCGGGGCCGCTGTCACCAAGGTCCAGCAGCAGCCCCAGCCCGAGCCCGCCCCCGTTGAGGACACCGCTGGCGCCAAGGACTCGCGAACCAACGCCAGCGACATGCCCCGTCTCCTGCCGATGGCACTGAGCGACTCCGCGCGGTTCCTGCTGGGGGAATGGCAAGACCTGAGTGCTCTGGCGGACCACCTGGGCCAGCGTGCCCTGATTGACCCGTGGCTCAACAGCACGACCCCCGACCTGCAGGCGCTTGCCGAGCAGCGGACGGACACCCAACGCGATCTGGCGGCCGAACACGAGCTGCTGACCCGGGTCGATCAGTCGCTGGCGCAGTTGCGCACCGGCTTGCAGGCGATCAAAGCCCAGGCACAACTCAGCGAGCGGTTCGGCACGGCACTGGCCCAAGCCCTGCGCACCGAGAACCTGATGCTGGGCAAACGGCAAGGCGGCGTGATCGCCTGCCCCCTGCCCGCCACGCACTGGGGCCTTGTGCACGAGCGCTACCACCAACGCCTGCTGCCCATGCGGCACACAGTGGGCATGGGCAACGGCACGCTGACACTGGCCACCGACCAGGCACTGGCCTTGTACGTCACCGGCTCCAGCCAGAGCGGCTACGCCTTCGACATCTCGGTGCACCTGTGGGCCCGGCGCACGGGCAAATCGTCACAGCCCTCCCGCGAACAGGGGGCCTACCCGCGCATGAACACCGACGATTGGTTCGACACCTACCAGCCCTGCTGCGTGCTGCACGTGCCGCTGGCCAGGTAAGGCAGCTCAGGCGCGCCGCACACCCGCCGGCAGCTCGGCGGCGCGTTCCCAGGCGCCGCTGGCAAACCAGGCGTCGCCCGCCAGCCAGGCGCTGAGCATGGGCAGGGCATCAAAGCCCCAGAACACGCGGCCATCCACCACCACCGAGGGCACGCCGAACAGGCCCAGGGCCAGGGCCTCGTCGGCGTTGGCGCGCAGGCGCTGCTTCACCGTGTCGCTGTCGGGCTCAAGCCAGGGCTTGCCGCGCTGGGCCATGTGGTCCATGAGGCGCTCGCGCAAGGCCTGCAGGCGCTCGGGGGCCACCGCGTCCTGGCCGCCGTGCCACACGTGGTGGAACAACTGCTCGGTCACCCAGCGGTTGGTCTCGCCCGGGGCGTCGTCGGTGGCGGTGGAGAGGCCCAGGCGCAAGAGCGGCAGCGGGTTGAAGGGATGGGCGGCCGGCAGCTCCAGGCGCACGCCATGGGTGTGCGCCAGCCACTGCACCTGGCGGTAGGTCCAGTCGCGCTTGCCAGCGATCTCGGCCGGCCCCAACTGCCCGTGCTGCTTGAGCATGGCGGCGAACAGCACCGGGCGGTAGTGCACCACCACGCTGTGCCCCTTCAGCGCCTGCGGCAAGGCCTCGAAGGCCAGGTGCGCGTAAGGCGAGATCGGGTCGTAGAAGAACTGGATATCGGTCATGCGGCCTCAACGCTCTCGGGGTCGATGCGGGCCCAGATGGCGCGCTTGGCCGCGTCGTCCATGCGCGACCATTCGCGAAGCTCGGTCAGCGAACGCTGGCAGCCCACGCAAGCGTGGCCAGCGTCGTCGAGTCGGCACACCGAAATGCAGGGCGAGGGCACGCTGGCCTGGGGCTGGCGGCGGCGGGCGTCGGCCCAACGGGGACGGGGATCGGCGGAAGTGGCGGAGGTCTGCGGCATGTCAGGTCAGGCTGGGGCTTGGGTCACGTCGGCCACCGGGGCGCCGGTGTAGCGCTGCAACTGGTCGGGTGTGAGGGGAAACACGGCGTGGGGGTGGCCGGCGGCGGCCCACACCACGTCAAAACGAAACAGGCGCTCGTCGATCAGCGTCACCGGCTCTTCGGCGTGCGCCAGCGGCGAGACGCCACCAATGGAGAAGCCGGTCTTGGCCTTCACGAACTCGGCATCGGCGCGGCCGAGTTTGCCGCCCTCGGCGCAGACGATGGCCTGCACCTTCTTCTCGTCCACGCGCAGGTCGCCCGAGGTCACCACCAGCACGGCGCGCTCGTCGCTCTTGCGGCGAAAGATGATGCTCTTGGCGATCTGGCCCAGCGCCACGCCCAGCGTGTCGGCCGCCTGCTGCGCGGTGCGCGCGGCGTCGCTGAGCATGGTGGGGGCGTGGGGGTGGCCCAGGGCCGACAGGCGCTCGGTCACGCGTTGCACGGCGGCGGTCGATGCGGGGGCAAGGTCACTCATGAAGCAGACAGCAGAACAAAAGAAACGGGCTCAGGTGCCGCGCTTGACCAGCATGAGGCTGGCGCCCATGAGCATGAGCACACCACCAAACACGCGGTTCTGGGCGCGGCGTGCGCGGGCCGTGGCCAGCCAGCGCTGCAGGCGCGAGGCCAGGAAGGCGTAGCCGTGCATCACCACCAGGTCCACCGAAATGGTGGTCACCAGCAGCACCAGCAGTTGCAGCCACAGCGGCTTGGTCGGGTCAATGAACTGGGGCAGCACCGCCACCATGAACACAATGCCCTTGGGGTTGGTGACGTTGGTGAAGAAGCCCAGCGCCAGGCGCTCTCGCAGCGAGGGCACGCCGGCCTTGGCGGGCAGGGCCTCGCCGCCGGGGGCAGGCCCCTGCACCGGCGCGCGCCACTGCTTGATGCCCAGCCAGATCAGGTAGGCCGCGCCCACCACCTTCACCACGGTAAAGGCCGTGGCCGAGGCCACCAGCACCGCGCCCACGCCGGCGCCGGCCACCAGCAAGATCACCGCCAGGCCCAGTTGCAAACCCAGCACCGTGGCGCTGGCGGCGCGAACGCCGTAGGCCAGGCCATGCGTCATGGACAGCACCGCGCCCGAACCGGGCGACAGGGCAATCGCCCACGACGCAAAAAAGTACGCCCACCACACCTGCCAGTCCATCGCCACACCTCACCCGCCGACAGCGGTCAAAGGGTGAATTCAACCACAGGCCCGCACACCCTGGCGGGTATCAGCCCGCCCGTTTGGCCAGCAGGGCGCGGCCCACGCGCGAGCCGCTGGGGCGGCCCAGTTGCTCGCTGATGTACGCGCCCGCGTCCACCAGGCGGTCTAGGTCAATGCCGGTCTCGATGCCCAGGCCGTGCAGCAGGTACACCACGTCTTCGGTGGCCACGTTGCCGGTGGCGCCCTTGGCATAAGGGCAGCCCCCCAGGCCCGACACCGACGACTGGAAGTTCCACACCCCCAGCTCCAGCGCGGCGTAGGTGTTGGACAAGGCCTGGCCGTAGGTGTCGTGGAAATGGCCGCTCACGTGGTCAATGTCGTAGTGCTGGAGCGTGGCCTCGATGGCGGCCTGCACCCGGCGCGGCGTGCCCACGCCAATGGTGTCGGCCACGTCCACGCGCTGCACGCCAATGCCCTTCATCAGCCCGGCCAGGTAGGCCACGCGCTCGGGCGCGATGTCGCCCTCATACGGGCAGCCCACGGTGCAGCTCATGGCGCCGCGCACCGCGATGCCCGCGGCCAGGGCCGCCTGCACCACCGGGGCGAAGCGCTCGATGCTCTCGGCGATGGAGCAGTTGATGTTCTTCTGGCTGAAGGCCTCGCTGGCCGCGCCGAACACCACGATCTCGTCGGGCTTGTCCAGCACCGCGGCCTCGTAGCCCTTGAGGTTGGGCGTGAGCACCGAGTAGCGCACACCGGCCTGGCGCGCGATACCGGCCATGACCTCGTGGTTGTCGGCCATCTGCGGCACCCACTTGGGGCTCACGTAGCTGGTCACCTCAATCTCTTTCAGGCCAGCGTCTTGCAGGCGCTGCACCAGACCGATCTTGACCTCGGCCGGCACCGGCTGTTTTTCGTTCTGCAGGCCGTCGCGCGGGCCCACGTCGATCAGTTGCACACGGGTGGGAAGGGCCATGGTGGTGTCTCGCTTTCGGTGTCGGTTGTTGGGGGTCAGTAGCCGCGCACCGGGTCCACCACGCCGGCCACCGGTTCGCCGCGCTGCAGGGCGGCGATCTTGCCGGCGATCTGCGCGATGCTTTCATCGCGCAGGGTGCGGGCCGAGGTGTGCGGGGTGACGGTGAGGCGGGGATGGGACCAGAAGGGGTGCGCGGCGGGCAGCGGCTCGGTGCGGAACACATCGAGCGTGGCGCCCGCCAGGTGGCCGCTGTCCAGCAGGGCCAGCAGGTCGTCGTCCACCAGGTGGGCGCCGCGCGCCACGTTGATCAGGTAGCCCCCGGGCAGCAGGCGGCCCAGGGTCTGGCGGTTGAGGATGTTCTCGGTCTGCGGCGTGAGCGGCAGCAGGTTCACCAGCACGCGGCACGAGGCCAGGAAACCGTCGAGCGCGGCCTCGCCCGCGTGGCACACCACGCCGGGCACCTCGCGCGGGCTGCGGCTCCAGCCGTGCACGGGGAAGTCGAACACCCGCAGCGCCTGGGCCACGCGCGTGCCCAGCACGCCCAGGCCCATCACGCCCACGGGCCAGTCGGCGCGGCTGCGCGGCTTGCGGTACGACCACCGGCCCTCGCGGGTGTCGGCCTCGTAGCCGTCGAACTCGCGGAAGTGGCGGATCACGGCGTGGCACACGTACTCGGCCATCTGCACCGACATGCCCGCGTCGTCCAGCCGCACCACGCGCAGGCCCGGGGGCAGGCGCAGCTTGAGCAGCGCGTCCACGCCTGCGCCGGTGTTGAACAGGGCCTTCAGGGCGGTCTGTTCGTCAATGAAGGCCTGCGGTGGGGCCCAGACCACGGCCCAGTCGGCGGGCGGGTCGCCCGGCTGCCAGGCGCTGACTTGCGCCCCGGGCAAGGCGGCCTGCAGGCCGGCCACCCAGGGCTCGGGTTTTTGTTGGGAAAGGCAAACGGTGATGCGCATGCCCAAACCTTAGCAGCCTGCCCCGCCGTGGCCTGACGCTCAGGCGGCGGCCAGCTTAAGCAGCTCGGCGCCCTCGGTCACCTGGTCGCCGGGCGCGTACAGCAGCTCGGCCACGGTGCCGTCGGCCGGCGCGGCGATGGTGTGCTCCATCTTCATGGCCTCCATCACCGCCAGGGCCTGGCCCTTCTTCACCGCGTCGCCCGCCTTCACGGCGAAGGACACCACCTTGCCCGGCATGGGCGCGGTCAGGCGCCCGCCCTCGGCAGCGGTTTCGCCGGCGTGGGCCAGCACGTCCACCTCCACGATCTGGGTGGCGCCGCGCGCGGTGAACACGTGCACCGTCTCGGCCACGGCCCAGGTCTGCACCAGCTCGCGACGACCGGCGTACTGCAGGTCAAAGCGGCTGCCGTCGGCCACGGGCTCGATCAGCAGCGGGCCTTCGGTCTCGCCCACGGCCAGGGTGAGCGCGCCGGCGCGGCCGTAGCTCAGGCGGGCCTGCACGGCCTCGCCTCGGTACTCGAAATCAAAACGGCGCTGCGTGACGCCGTGCGAGCGGAAACCGTCGCGGCGCGAGAAGGGGTCGTTGCCCTGCAGCGCGCGCTCGGCCAGCAGGGTCTGGGCCACGGCGGCGGCCACCGCCGTGTCGCGGCCCACGCGGTCCTGGTCGAACAGCACCTCGGCCTCACGCGGAATGAGCGCGGTGTCCAGGTCGGCCTGCGCGAACGAGCGGCTGGCCACCACGTGGCGCAGGAACTGCACGTTGGTGGCCAGGCCCACGATGCGGGTCTCGGCCAGGGCGGCGTCCAGCTTGGCCAGCGCCTCTTCGCGGGTGGCGCCGTGCACGATGAGCTTGGCCACCATCGAGTCGTAGAAGGGGCTGATGGCGTCGCCCTCGCGCACGCCGTCGTCAAATCGCACCGCGCCGCGCTCGAAGGCCACGTGGGTGGGCTTGCGGTAAACCTGCAGCGAGCCGGTGGCGGGCAGGAACTGCTTGTCGGGGTTTTCGGCGCAGATGCGAGCCTCGATGGCGTGGCCGCTGAAGTGCAGTTGCTCTTGCGTGAGCGGCAGTGGCTGGCCGGCGGCCACGCGCAGTTGCCACTCCACCAGATCGAGGCCGGTGATGGCCTCGGTCACCGGGTGCTCCACCTGCAGGCGGGTGTTCATCTCCATGAAGTAGAAGCGCATGCCGCCCTCGGGCGGCTGCTCCACGATGAACTCCACCGTGCCGGCGCCCACGTAGTTCACCGCCTTGGCGGCGGCCACGGCGGCCAGGCCCATCTGCTGGCGCATCTCGGGCGTCATGCCGGGAGCCGGGGCCTCTTCCAGCACCTTCTGGTGGCGGCGCTGCACCGAGCAGTCGCGCTCGAAGAGGTACACGCAATTGCCTTGCGTGTCACCGAACACCTGAATCTCGATGTGGCGCGGGCGCTGCACGTACTTTTCGATCAGCACCGCGTCGCTGCCAAAGCTGTTGCGCGCCTCGCGCTGGCAACTGGCCAGGGCATCGGCGAATTCCTCGGGCTTGTAGACCGCGCGCATGCCCTTGCCGCCGCCACCCGCGCTGGCCTTGATGAGCACCGGGTAGCCAATGCGGTCGGCCTCGTGCTTGAGCATCACCGGGTCTTGGTCGCTGCCGTGGTAGCCGGGCACCAGGGGCACGCCGGCTTTCTCCATGAGCTGCTTCGACTCGGCCTTCAGGCCCATGGCCAGGATGGCCGAGGCCGGCGGGCCGATGAACACCAGGCCGGCCTCGGCGCAGGCGTTGGCGAAGGCCTCGTTTTCGCTGAGGAAGCCGTAGCCGGGGTGGATGGCCTGGGCGCCCGTGGCCTTGGCCGCCTCGATGATGCGTTCCCAGCGCAGGTAGCTGTCGCGCGGGGCGCTGCCGCCGATGTGCACCGACTCATCGCAGGCCGCGACGTGCTTGGCGCGGGCGTCGGCGTCTGAGTAGACCGCCACGGTCTTGATGCCCAGGCGGCGGGCGGTGGCGGCCACGCGGCAGGCAATCTCGCCGCGGTTGGCAATGAGGATCTTGGTGAACATGGCGGGGTCTCCGGTGGAATCGATGGGGATCAGTGGCAGGGGGTGGGGTCTGGTGCCTGTTCGTGGCCGAGGTCGGCTTCGCTGGCGCAGCGCATGCCCAGGCGGTCCAGCAGGGCGCGGTCTTTGGCGGCCTGCGGGTTGCTGGTGGTGAGCAGCTTGTCGCCGTAGAACATGCTGTTGGCGCCGGCCATGAAGCACAGGGCCTGCAGCGACTCGGGCATCTCCTCGCGCCCGGCGGAGAGGCGCACCATGGCGCGCGGCATGCAGATGCGCGCCACGGCGATGGTGCGCACGAACTCGAACGGGTCCAGGGCCTCGGTGCCGGCCAGCGGCGTGCCTTCGACCTGCACCAGGTTGTTGATGGGCACGCTCTCGGGGTAGGGGCTCATGTTGGCGAGCTGCACGATGAGGCCAGCGCGCTGGCGGCGCGTCTCGCCCATGCCCACGATGCCGCCCGAGCACACCTTCAGGCCGGCGCTGCGCACGCGGTCGAGCGTGTCCAGGCGGTCTTGGTAGGTGCGGGTGGTGATGATCTGGCCGTAGAACTCGGGCGAGGTGTCGAGGTTGTGGTTGTAGTAATCGAGCCCGGCCTCTTGCAGTTGCTCGGCCTGGCCGTCGCCCAGCATGCCGGCGGTGAGGCAGGTCTCCAGGCCCATGGCCTTGACCTCGGCAATCATTTCGCCAATGGTCTGCAGGTGGCGCTCTTTGGGGCTGCGCCAGGCCGCGCCCATGCAGAAGCGGGTGGCGCCGTTGGCCTTGGCGGCGCGCGCGGCTTCCAGCACCTCTTGCAGCGGCAGCAGCTTCTCGGCCTTCAGGCCGGTGTCGAAGTGGGCCGATTGCGGGCAGTACTTGCAGTCTTCTTCGCAGCCCCCGGTCTTGATGGACAGCAGGGTGGAGAGCTGCACGGCGTTGGGGTCGAAGTGCTCGCGGTGCACCTGCTGGGCGCGGAACATCAGGTCGTTGAAGGGCAGCTCGAACAGGGCGGCCACGGCGTCCACCGTCCAGGGCGTGGCGTTGCGGCGCTGCGCGTCAAGGCTGGGCGTGAGCGACTGGATCTGGTTGGGGTTTGGCTTCATGGTCATGGAAATGCAGTGAGATCGTCGGTTTCCGTCGGCGCCAGCGCGGGCTGGGCGTCGCGCAGGAGCTGCAGCAACTCCGTCGACGAGAGAGAAAAATGCCGGGCGGCAGAGGCCGCGCTGGCATCGCGCAAGCGGGGCAGATAGCCCCAGCAGGGGGCGCGCAAGCCCACCTGCAGGGCGCAGAGGTTATCCGCTGCGTGTGGCATGTCGGGGTCAACGGTGTTGGCCACCCAGCCCGCCAGGCGCAGGCCACGCGCGCGGATGGCCTCAGCGGTGAGCAGCGCGTGGTTGAGGCAGCCCAGGCGCAGGCCCACCACCAGCAGCACCGGCAAGCCCAGGGCCTGGGCCAGATCGGCCGTGTCCCAGCCGGCGCCCAACGGCACGCGAAAGCCGCCCACGCCCTCGACCAGGGCCCAGTCGCCCAGGGCGGCGCTGCGGGCGATGGCCGCCAGCAGCGGTTCGCGCGCGATGGTGCGGCCTTCCAGACGCGCGGCAATGTGCGGTGCGCAGGGCTCTCGGAACTGCATCGGCCCCACCTGCTCGGGGCGCATGCCCAGCGATTGCGCGGCGTGCAGCAGGGCCACGTCTTCATTGAGCCAGCGGCCAGTGGCGTCGTCGAACACCTGGCCGGCCGCCACCGATTTGATGGGCGCCACCCGGGCGCCAGCGTGCTGCAAGGCCACGGTGAGCGCGCCAGTGACCAGGGTCTTGCCGATCTCGGTGTCGGTGCCGGTGACAAACAGGCCCTTCATGCCGCCAGCTCCTGACACCGGCCCGAGACGCCCAGCGTCTGGGCCGCGAGGGCCAAGGCGGCCACCAGGCGGCTCACATCGGCCGCGCTGTGCGTGGCGCACAGGGTGACGCGCAGGCGGGCGCTGCCCTCGGGCACGGTGGGTGGGCGAATGCCGGGCACCCGCAGGCCCTGCGCCTCCAGCGCGGCCGACAGGCGCATGGCCGCGGCGTTGTCGCCCAGCACCAGGGCCTGCACCGGGGTAGGCGATTCGAGCAGGCGCCAGGGCAGCTCGGGGTGCTGCGCCAGCACGGCCCGCACGCCCTCGCGCCACTGGGCGATGCGCTCACGCAGGGCCGCGCGCCGCTGCACGCCTTCGCTGCCGGCGATCAGGCGCAGACCGGCCAGCACCGCGTGTTCCAGCGCGGGCGGCGAAGCGGTGGAAAAGATGTAGTTGCGCGCGGTCTGCAGCAGGTACTCCAGCACCGGGCCGTGCGCCACCACGAAGGCACCGGCCACGCCCGCGGCCTTGCCCAGGGTGCCCACCAGCACCAGGCGCTCGCTGCGCAAGCCGGCGGCCTCGATGGCGCCCAGGCCGCGCTGGCCCAGCACGCCCAGGCCATGGGCCTCGTCCACCAGCAGCAAGGCGTCGTGCCGCTCGGCCAGGGCCAGCAGTTCGGCCAGGGGGGCCACGTCACCGTCCATGCTGAAGACGCTGTCGGTGACGATGAGCTTGCGCCGCGCCGCGCTGGCGGCCAGCAGCGCGTCCAGGGCGGCGGTGTCGGCGTGCGGGTAAAGCTGCACACGGGCGCGGGCCAGGCGCGCGCCGTCGATGAGCGAGGCGTGGTTGAGGCGGTCGCAAAACAGCTCGGCCTCGGCGTCGCCCAAGGCGGTGACCACGCCCAGGTTGGCCATGTAGCCGGTGCAGAAACCCAGCGCCCGCGCCTGCGGAATGTGGGGGGCGTAGGCATCGCCCAGCCAATGCGCCACCGCCTCGTGCGCGGCGGTGTGGCCGCTGACCAGGGGCGAAGCGCCCGAGCCGCCACCCCACTGGCGGGCGCCCTCGACCAGAGCGTGGGCGATGGCCGGGTGCGCCGCCAGGCCCAGGTAGTCGTTGCTGCAGAACATGAGCAGTTCGCGCTCGCGCCCGTCGGCGCCAAGCACGCGCTGGTGCGGCGCGGTGCCGCTGGTGGCCACGCGCAGACGGCGCGTGAGCTGGGCCGCCTCTCGCTGGGCCAATTGGGTGTTCAGGTGTTCAAACCACATCGTCTAAGGTGTCCTTGACCGACGCGGCCAGCCACTGGGCACGGGCCGGGTCGATCACATAAGGCGGCATCAAATAGACGCTGCGGCCGATCGGTCGGATCAGCAGCTCACGCGCGCGGCCCGCGAGGTGAAAGCGCTCGGCGAACCCGGGCATGGCGGCGGGCACGTCGAAGGCGAGGATGGTGCCGCGCTGGCGCAGGTGCGCCACGCGGCCGTCTTGCGCCAGGGGCGCGAAGGCATCGGCCAGCCACTGGGCCTGTGCGGCGTTGGCGTCGAGCTGGCCGGCATCGAAGCGGTCCAGCACGGCGTTGGCGGCGGCACAGGCCAGGGCGTTGCCGGTGTACGAGTGCGAGTGCAGAAAGCCCCGGGCGGTGTCGTCGGACCAGAAGGCCTGGAACACCGCCTCGGTGGTGAGCACCAGCGACAGCGGAAGTGTGCCACCGGTGATGCCCTTGGACAGCAGCAGGAAGTCGGGCCAGTCGGCGGCGCCGGTCGGCTCGGTGTGTTCCCAGGCGAAGAAGCGCCCGGTGCGACCGCAGCCCACGGCGATTTCGTCGGCGATCAGGTGCACGCCGAACTCGCGGCACAGGGCGCGCACAGCGCGCAGGTAGGCCGGCGAGTGCATCACCATGCCGGCCGCGCCCTGCACCAGCGGCTCAACAATGAGCGCGGCGATCTCACCGTGGCGCTGCGCCAGCAGCTCGCGCAGGGCCTCGATGGCCTGCGCCTCGTTGCCCAGGCGGCTGTCAGGCGACTCCACCGTGTGCGATCGCATGAGCAGCGGGTCGTACGCGTCGCGGAACACGGCCACGTCGGTCACGGCCAGCGCCCCGATGGTTTCGCCGTGGTAGCCGTGGCGCAGGCAGACGAAGTGGCGCTTGGCCTCCTGGCCCAGGTTGCGCCAACTGTGAAAGCTCTGTTTGAGCGCGATCTCCACCGCACTGGCGCCATCGCTGCCAAACGACACGTGGCCCAGCGCGCCGCCGGTGCGCGCGCCCAGGCGCTCGGCCAGGCGCACGGCCGGCTCGTGGGTGCAGCCGGCCAGCATCACGTGCGGCAGGGTGCGGGCCTGGGTGGCGATGGCATCGGCCAGGCCTTCGTCGGCGTGGCCGAACAGGTTCACCCACCAGGAGCTGATGGTGTCGAAGTAACGGCGCCCGGCGTGGTCATAGAGCCAGGGCCCTTCGCCGCGCGCGATGGACAGCGGCGGCTGCTGCGCCGCCCGCGCCATTTGCGTGCACGGGTGCCAGACGGCCGCGAGGCTGCGGCGCGACCAGTCGGCCGTGTCCAGTGGGGCGCGCGCGTTCATGCGGGGCTCAGCCTTGCACCCAGGACGGCTTGCGCTTGTTCAGGAAGGCCTGCACGCCCTCGCGCCCCTCAGGGCTGACGCGAATGTCGGCAATGCCGCGCACGGTGTCGTTCACCAGCGCGTCATTGATCTCGCGCTCGGCCACGTCTTGCACCAGGCGCTTGCAGGCGCGCACCGCCGCGGGGCTGGCGTTCACTAGGGCGCGCACGATGTCGTCCACCTTGGCGTCGAGGGCGTCGGCGCCCACCACCTCGTGCACGAAGCCAATGCGGTGCGCCTCGGCGGCGCTGAACACCTCGGCCGTGAGGCTGTAGCGGTGCGCCGCGCGCGGGCCCATGGCGCGAATCACGTAGGGGCTGATGGTGGCCGGGATCAGGCCAATCTTGACCTCGCTCAGGCAGTAGGTGGCGCTGTCCACGCTCACCGCGATGTCGCAGGCCGCCACCAGGCCCATGCCACCCGCGAAGGCGTGGCCTTGCACGCGGGCCACGGTGGGGTGCGGGCATTCGTAAATGGCGCGCAGCATGTCGGCCAGCGCGGCGGCGTCGGCCAGGTTTTCTTCGCGCGTGTAGTCGGCCATGCGGCGCATCCAGTTCAGGTCGGCGCCGGCGCAGAAGGCCGGGCCCTCGGCGGCCAGCACCACGGCGCGCACGTCGTCGCGCTCGCCCACGGCGCTGAAGGCCTCGGTGAGCTGGGCGATGACCTCGTCATTGAAGGCGTTGCGCACCTCAGGGCGGGTGAGCGTGATGCGGGCGACGCGGTCTTGAACCGACACGGTCAGCGATGGGCTCGGGGTGGTGGTGGTCATGCCTTGGACTCCTCTTGCAACAGGTACACCAGGTCCAGCTCAGGGCAGGGCTGGCCGAGCGCGGTGAGCGCGGCCGTGACCTGGCCGCGGTGGTGCGTGCCGTGGTTGAACACGTGGGCCAGCGTGGCGGCGAAGGGCAGTTGCACCGCCTGGCCGCGCATGTTGGTGTAGGTGAGATGGCCGTCGAAGCGCTCGGCGGGCCACGACGCGATCAGCGGCAGCCAGTTGGCCGCACCGCCCTTGAGCGCCTGGCCCAGGCGGTCGCGGTCGGGCTCGACCTCGGCGTCGAGCGCCACCTTGGGCGACACGCCCTTGGCAAAGCGCGGGTACCACAGCATGTGCTCGCCCACCAGCAGGTGGTTGAGCGTGCCGTGAATGCTCTTGAAGAACAGGCCGCCGTCTCGGCGGTAGTCGGCCTCGGGCAGCGCGGCCACCGCGTCGATCAGGCGGCGCGTGGCCCACACGTTGTAGCGGGCGAGCTGCAGAAAGTGCGAGTGGGCGTTCATCCCTTGTGCTCCAGGGGTGGCGCGCCCCACACACCGCTCCCGTGGCAGCCGCAGAACCGGCTTGGCCGGGCTGCAGGCTGCGCCCCCTGAAGGGGGTGACGCGAAGCGGCGTGGGGGTCGGCCATGTTCACATGCGGAAGACGCCGAACTTCGTCTCGGGAATCGGCGCGTTCAGCGCGGCGCTCAGGCCCAGGGCCAGCACGCGGCGGGTGTCGGCCGGGTCGATGATGCCGTCGTCCCACAGACGCGCGGTGGCGAAATAGGGGTGGCCCTGCTCTTCGTACTGGCGCTTGATCGGCGCCTTGAAGGCCTCTTCTTCCTCGGCGCTCCACTGGCCGCCCTTGGCCTCGATGCCGTCGCGCTTGACGGTGGCCAGCACGCTGGCGGCCTGCTCACCGCCCATCACGCTGATGCGCGCGTTGGGCCACATCCACAGGAAGCGCGGGCTGTAGGCGCGGCCGCACATGCCGTAGTTGCCGGCGCCGAAGCTGCCGCCAATGATGACGGTGAACTTCGGCACCGCAGCGGTGGCCACGGCCGTGACCATCTTGGCGCCGTTGCGCGCGATGCCTTCGTTTTCGTACTTGCGGCCCACCATGAAGCCGGTGATGTTCTGCAGGAACACCAGCGGGGTCTTGCGCTGGCAGCACAGCTCGATGAAGTGCGCGCCCTTGAGCGCCGACTCGCTGAACAGAATGCCGTTGTTGGCGATGATGCCCACCGGCATGCCCTCGATGCGGGCGAAGCCGCAGACCAGCGTGGTGCCGTAGCGGGCCTTGAACTCGTCGAACTCGCTGCCATCGACGATGCGGGCGATGATTTCGCGCACGTCAAAGGGCTTGCGCGTGTCGGTGGGGATCACGCCGTACAGCTCTTCGGCCGGATAGAGCGGCTCCACCGGGTCGATCAGCGCAATGGGCGGCTGCTTGCGGGCATTGAGGTTCTTCACCGCCTGGCGCGCCAGCGCAATGGCGTGCAGGTCGTTCTGCGCCAGGTGGTCGGCCACGCCCGAGAGGCGCGTGTGCACGTCGCCACCGCCCAGGTCTTCGGCCGTCACCACCTCGCCCGTGGCGGCCTTCACCAGCGGCGGGCCACCCAGGAAGATGGTGCCCTGGTTCTTCACGATGATGGTCTCGTCGCTCATGGCCGGCACGTAGGCGCCACCGGCCGTGCACGAGCCCATGACCACCGCGATCTGCGCAATGCCCTGCGCGCTCATGTTGGCCTGGTTGAAGAAGATGCGGCCGAAGTGGTCGCGGTCGGGGAACACCTCGTCCTGGTTGGGTAGGTTGGCGCCGCCCGAGTCCACCAGGTAAATGCAGGGCAGGTGGTTCTGCTGCGCCACCTCTTGTGCGCGCAGGTGCTTCTTCACCGTGAGCGGGTAGTAGGTGCCGCCCTTCACCGTGGCGTCGTTGCACACGATCATGCAGTCCACCCCGCTCACGCGGCCGATGCCGGCGATCACGCCCGCACACGGCGCGTCGCCGTTGTACAGGCCGTGCGCGGCCAGCGGCGCCAACTCCAGAAAGGGCGTGCCCGGGTCCAGCAGCATCTGCACGCGGTCGCGCGGCAGCAGCTTGCCGCGCGCGGTGTGCTTGGCGCGCGCCGCCTCGCCACCGCCTTGCGCGGCCTGGGCGATCTGCGCCTGCAGATCGGCCACCAGGGCGCGCATGGCCTCGGCGTTGGCCTGGAAATCGGCGGAACGGGAATTGAGTTGGGTCTCCAGCGTGGGCATGGGGGTATCCGGTGGTTGCAAGGCGATGGCGCAGCATAGACAGGAAGGGGGCGCAGCGGACGCCTCGTGGGTTGCAAATCGCGCCACTGGCCGGCACACTCGCCCCATGCCCCAGCCCACCCGTCCGTTCATCCCGGTGGCGGCCGACGCCCTCACCCAGGGCGTGGCCGCCACTCCCATGGCATTCGTGCAGGCCATCCTGCAGGCCTATGCGCTGCGCGACCTGAGCGCGGCTTCGGCGCTGGAGCTGGCACAAATCGCGCCAGACGATGTGCACCGGCCGTCGGCCCGCATCACGGCCGCGCAAATGGAAGCCCTGTCGGGTGCGGCCATGCGCGAACTCGACGACGAGGCCCTGGGCTGGTTCGAGCGCCCCCTGCCCTGGGGCAGCCACGGCATGCTGGCCCGCGCCTCGCTCTCAGCCCCCAGCCTGGGCGTGGCCCTGAAGCGCTGGTGCCGCCACCACGGCCTGCTCACCGCCCGCGTGCGCCTGGGCCTGAGCGAGCACGAGGGCGAGGCCACCCTCACCATCGACGACCTGGGCATCACGCCCGGGCTGCAAGAGTTCTGCATCGTCTCGGTGATGCGCAACATCCACGGCCTGGCGAGCTGGTTCATTGACTCGCGCATTCCTGTGCTGGGCGTGACTTTTCCTTTTGCGCAACCCAATCACGCCGAAGCCTATGGCGTGCTGTTCGATGGCCCGGCGGTGTTTGGCGCCGAGCGCGCCACCCTGCGCTTTGACGCCCGCTACCTGGCCTTGCCCGTGCAGCGCGACGAAGCCGCCATGGTGCAAATGCTGCAGCGCGCCCTGCCCTTGCAGGTGCGCCCCTACCGGCGCGACCGCCTGCTGGTGCAGCGCGTGCGCCAGGTGCTGGCCAACCAGCCCCTGGCCGCCCACAACGCCGACGACCTGGCCGCCGTGCTCCACACCTCGGCCCGCACCCTGCACCGCCAGTTGCGCGACGAAGGCGCCTCGCTGCAGGCCCTGAAAGACGAGGTGCGGCGCCAGCGCGCCATCGAACTGCTGCAGCGCACGCAACGCCCCATCAAGCAGGTGGCGCAGGCGGTAGGCTTTGTGAACGAGAAAAGCTTCATCCGGGCCTTTAAGGCCTGGACGGGGCGCTCACCGGGGGAATGGCGCGGCCATTGAAGCCCGCAGTTCGTCCATGTGGTGGAACACCCGCGGCAGGCCCAGCCCCTGGAAGGCGCGGCCATGCCCTTGCGGGCAGTAGCCCCACACCGTGGCGCCAGCGGCCAGCCCGGCCATGGCGCCGGTGCCCGTGTCTTCGATCACCAGGCAGCGCGCCGGGTCCACGCCCAGGTGCGCGGCGGCGGCCAGGTACACGTCAGGGTGGGGCTTGGAGCGCGGCAGGTCGTGGCCGCTGAAGATGGCCTGGCCAAAGTAAGGGGCCATGCCCGCCATTTCGATCTGCATCACCACCTTGGCCTTGTCGGCGCCTGAGGCACAGGCGATGCGCCCGCTGGTGTGGCCGTGCGCGGCCACCACAGCCTGCAAGGCACCCTCCACCGCGCGCAGCTCGGCGCGCAGGCGCTGGTCGCGCCGGGCGTAGAACGCGCGCATCCAGTCTTCGGTGAGCGGGCGGCCGGTCTCGACCTCAATGCGGGCGCGTTCGTCGCGCACCGCCTTGCCAATGAAGATGCGCTCGCACTCGGCCTGGCTCAGCGGCCAGCCGGCTTCGTTGAGCATCTCGCGCAACACCCCGTTGGTGATGGGCTCGCTGTCCACCAGCACGCCATCGCAATCGAACAACACCGCCTCAAACATCTCGCTCTCTCAACTTCCGCGTTCAATTCAGGATGTCGCCATCCACATAAAACCACTGGCCGCCCTCGCGCACGAAGCGGCTGCGCTCGTGCAGGCGCACACCGCGCCCGCCCACGCGCGAGCGGGCCACGAACTCCACCTCGGCGTGTGCGTCGTCCTGCGCCACGTGCCGCCGCACCTCAAGCCCCAGCCAGCGCTGACCGGGCTCCAGGTCAAGATCGGCCGGGCGGGTGCTGGCGTGCCAGGTGGCCCGCAGGTGCGCCACGTCGCCGCGCACAAAGGCGCTGTAGCGCGAGCGCATGAGCGACTCGGCATCGGGCGCCGGCACGCCCGTGCCCAGGTAGCGGCCACAGCAGGCATCGAAGGCGAGCGGCCGGCCGCGCGCGTCCTGGCGGCCACAGGGACAGGCCTCGCTCATCCCGCCTTCTTCGCCTTGCGCTGCTCCAGCGTCTCGGTGGGGCCGCCCTGCTTCACCCACTCACCGAAACCGCCGTCGATGTGGGCCACGTTGTCCATGCCCATGTCCTTCAGGGCCTTGGTGGCCAGCGCGCTGCGCCAGCCCGCGCCACAGAACAACACGAATTCCTTGCCCTCGTCGCCAAAGGCCGGCTTGAAATACGGCGAGGCCGGGTCCACCCAAAACTCCAACATGCCACGCGGCGCGTGCAAAGCCCCCGGCGCCGTGCCCTCCCGCTCCAGCTCGCGCACATCGCGAATGTCCACCAACTGCAGCCGAGCATCCCCCGCCGCCAGCCGCTGCTTCACCTGCTCAACGGAATACGTCGTGATCTGCGCCGTGGCCTCGTCCACCAGCGCCCGGAACCCCTTGGTGATCGGCATGGTTTGTCTCCTGAAGTGAAAAGGAATTATCGAATGGACCCAAAAAGGGGAAAGGCGGGCCAACACCAACCCAGCAGGCATACAAGCCCCTAACCCAGGATGCCGCGGGTCCGGCTCCGCCGGCCCGCAAGGCATCGCCCCCTTGAGGGGGTCGCGCGCAGCGCGGCGGGGGTGGACCTACTTCCTCCAGAAGTGCCGGCTGAACAGCACCAGCACCGTCAGCAACTCCAGCCGCCCCAGCAGCATGGCAAAGCTCAGCACCCAGGTCTGGAACGCGCTCAGGCCGCCGAAGTTGCCGCTCGGCCCCACGGCGCCCAGGCCGGGGCCGATGTTGTTCACCGTGGCCACCACGGCCGAGAAGGCGGTGACGATGTCCAGCCCGGTGAACAGCAGCACCATGGTCAGGCCCATGGTGGCGGCGCCGTAGATGAGCATGAAGCCCAGCACCGAGGTCATGACCGACATGGGCATCACCTGCCCGGCCAGCGTCACCGGGTTGACCACGCGCGGGTGGATGATGCGCACCAGCTCGCGCCGCGCCTGCTTGAGCAGCAGCACCATGCGAACCATCTTGATGCCGCCACCGGTGGAGCCCGCGCAAGACGCGAAGCAGCCCAGGAACATCAGCAGCACCGGCGCGAACACCGGCCACTGCGCGTAGTCGGTGGACGCATAACCGGTGGTGGTGGCCAACGACACCACATGGAAAGCGCTGGTGCGAATCGCCTCGGGCACCTCGTCCACCACGCCGTGCACCATCAGCAGCACCGCCACCAGCGCCACCGACAGCAGCAGCACGCTGGCGTAGGTGCGGATCTCGCGGTCGTTGGTGACGGGGCGCAGCGAGCGGGTGCGAAACACCATGAAGTAGCGCACGAAGCTGATGCCCGCCAGCGCCATGAACACCGTGGCCACCCACTCCACCTGGGCCGACTGGAAGTGCCCGATGCTGGCGTCGTAGGACGAGAAGCCCCCCAGGCCCATGGTGGTGCACATGTGCATGAAGGCATCGGCCCAGCCCATGCCGGCCCAGCGGTAGGCCAGCATGCAGGCGGCCGACAAGAGCACGTACACGCCCCACAGGCCGCGCGCGGTCTCGGCGATGCGCGGGGTGAACTTGGTGTCTTTCATGGGGCCGGGCGTCTCGGCCTTGTAGAGCTGCACGCCGCCCAGGCCCAGCAGGGGCAGCACCGCCACCACCAGCAGCATGATGCCCAGCCCCCCGATGAGCTGCAGGAAGCAGCGCCACACGTTCACCGACACGGGCAACTGGTCCAGCCCCGAGAGGGCCGTGGCGCCGGTGGCGGTGAGTGCGCTCATGGCCTCGAAATAGGCCTTGCTCACGTCAATGCCGGGCACGGTGAGCATGAGCGGAAACGCCGCGTAGGCCGGCAACACCAGCCACACCAGGTTCACCAGCAGAAAACCGTCGCGCGGCAACAGTTCACGCCGGTGGCGGTGGGTGAAGTGGGCCAGCACCGCGCCGCTGGCCACGGTGAGGGCGAAGCCATAGGCCCACACCAGCGCGTGGTGCTGCCGGTCCAGAAACCAGGCCCAGGCCAGCGGCACCAGGAAAGACGGGGCGAACGCGAGCAGGATGCGCGAGAACACCGACAGCACGGGCAGAAACATGTCCATGGGCTTAGCCGAAGAAGGTGGCGCCCACCTGGAACAGCTTCTCCACCTGCCGCACCTGGCGCTTATTGGGAATGAACAGGATGAGGTGGTCGTCGGTCTCGATCACCGTGTCGTGGTGCGGCATGAGCACCTCGGAGCGCCGGCCCTCGCCGCGCACGATGGCGCCCAGGCGGGTGCCGCTGGGCCACTTGATGTCTTCCACCCGGCGGCCCACCAGCTTGCTGGTCTTGGCGTCGCCACGGGCCACCGCCTCCATGGCCTCGGCAGCGCCACGGCGCAGGCTGTGCACGGCCACCACGTCGCCCCGGCGCAGGTGGGTGAGCAGCTCGCCGATCACGGTTTGCGCGGGCGCGATGGCGATGTCGATGGTGCTGCCCTGCATCATGTCGGCGTAGGCGCGGCGGTTGATGAGGGCCATCACGCGCTCGGCGCCCATGCGCTTGGCCAGCATGGACGACATGATGTTGTCCTCGTCGTCGTTGGTGAGCGCCAGGAACAGGTGCATCTGGCCCACGCTCTCGTCCTGCAGCAGGTCTTCGTCGGCGCCGTCGCCATGAAGGATGAGCACGCTGGAGGGCAACTGGCTGGCCAGGTACTCGCAGCGGCGTTTGTCGCGCTCGATCAGCTTCACCTCGCACTGGCCCACCAGGCTGCGCGCCAGGCGCAGGCCCACCTTGCCGCCACCGGCGATCATCACGCGCTGCACGGGGCGGTCAATGTTGTGAATGGCGCCCAGCACGTAGCGGATCTTTTCGGTGTCGGCCAGCACGAACACCTCGTCGCCGGCCAGGATGCGCGTCTGCGGCGTGGCCTCGATCTCGGCGTCCAGCCGGTACAGCGCCACCACCCGCATCTGCGCGTGCGGAAAGCGCTCGCGGAACTCGCCAATGGTGTGGCCCACCAGGGCACCGCCGTTGGTGGCGCGCACCACGATCAGGCTGGCGCGGCCGTCGGCAAACTCCAGCACCTGCAGCGCCTCGGGGTAGCGAATGAGCTGGTGGATGTAGCGCGTCACCGACTCTTCGGGGCAGATCACGTGGTCCACCGCGAAGCCGCTCTTGCCCAGCAGGGCGTCGCCTTCCACGAACTCGGGCGATCGCAGGCGGGCAATGGTGCTGGGCACGTTGAACACGTCGTGCGCCACCTTGCACACCACCAGGTTGGTGTCGTCGTTGGCGGCGCAGGCGATCAGCATGTCGGCGTCTTTGGCGCCGGCGTCCAGCAGCACCGAGGGCTGAATGCCGTTGCCCACCACGCCGCGCAGGTCCAGGCGGTCTTCCAGCAGGCGCAGGCGCTGCGGGTCGGTGTCGATGACGGTGATGTCGTTCTGCTCGGACACCAGGCTCTCGGCCACGCTTTCGCCGACCCGCCCGGCACCCAAAATGATGATGTTCATGAGGAGAATCGTACCCCCCGCGCCGCCTGCGGCGTCACCCCCCAGGGGGCGATGCGAGTGGCCCGGCAAAGCCGGTTCCACCGCATCCTGGGCGAAGGCACGCGCGCCGGTGGCGTTTGGGGTCAGGCCAGCGCGCGCTGAATGATGATCTTCTGCACGTCGCTCGTGCCTTCATAAATCTGGCACACGCGCACGTCGCGGTAGATGCGCTCCACCGGGAAGTCGCTCACCACGCCGTAGCCGCCCAGGGTCTGGATGGCCACGGAGCACACGCGCTCGGCCACCTCGCTGGCGAACAGCTTGGCCATGGCCGCCTCTTTCAGGCAGGGGCGGTTGGCGTCGCGCAGGGCGGCGGCGTGCCAGATGAGCTGGCGCGCGGCCTCAAGCTCGGTGGCGCAGTCGGCCAGGCGAAAGCCCACGGCCTGGTGGTTGAAGATGGCGGTGCCGAAGCTCTCGCGCTGCTTGGCGTAGTCAATGGCCACCTCCAGCGCGCTGCGGGCCATGCCCACGCTCTGCGCGGCAATGCCGATGCGCCCGCCCTCCAGGGCCGAGAGCGCGATCTTGTAACCCTCGCCCTCTTCGCCGATCCGGTTCTCCGCCGGCACGCGGCAGTTCTCAAAGGTGATCTGCGCCGTGTCGCTGCTGTGCTGGCCCAGCTTGTCTTCCAGGCGCGCCACCAAATAGCCGGGCGTGTCGGTGGGCACGATGAAGGCGCTCATGCCCTTCTTGCCCGCGGCCTTGTCGGTCACGGCGATCACGATGGCGACCTGCCCGTTCTTGCCGCTGGTGATGAACTGCTTCACGCCGTTGATCACGTATTCGTCGCCCTGCTTTTGCGCCGTGGTGCGCAGGGCCGACGCATCAGAGCCCACGTGCGGCTCGGTCAGGCAGAAGGCGCCCAGCAGCTCGCCGGCGGCCAGGCGGGTGAGCCACTTCTGCTGCTGCGCCGCGTTGCCGTAGCGCATGAGGATGGCGTTGACCGGGCAGTTGGTCACGCTGATGGCGGTGCTGGTGCCACCGTCGCCGGCGGCGATCTCTTCCAGCACCACGGCCAGGGTCAGGTAATCCAGCCCCGCGCCGCCCAGGGTATCGGGCACGCAAATGCCATAGGCGCCCAGCTCGGCCAGGCCTTTGTGGGCCTCTTTGGGGAAGTGGTGTTCCTTGTCCCACTTGGCCGCGTGGGGCCACAGCTCGGCCTGGGCAAAGGCGCGCACGGCGTCGCGGATGGCTTCTTGGTCGGGGGTCAACAACATGTTGTGTCTCGGTTTGGGGGGTTCACCAATGGGCGGCGCGCTGGCCGTCGAAGTGGATCAGGCGGCCGTTGTCCTCAGGGCTGACGCTGGCCAGCACCGCGCGCAGGCCAGCCACGCTGTCGGCCAAGGCCACCGGGGCGCTGGTGCCGCCCATGTCGGTCTGCACCCAGCCCGGGTCCAGCGCCACCAGGCGGGCACGCGGGTAGTCGAACCGGGCGCTGGCCACGGCCATGTTCAGCGCGGCCATGTTCAGCGCGGCCTTGCTCACGCGGTACAGCCAGGCGTTGCTGGCGGGCACGCTGGCGATCTGGCTCATGCGGCTGGTCAGCGCGGCGAACACGCCACCGGCCTCTTCCACCATGGGCAGCACCTGCGGGATCACCTGCATCAGGCCCAGCACGTTGGCGTGCATCACGCGGTCAAAGGTCTGCTGGGTGGGGGGCGTGGTGGCGCCGGCGCGGTCCATCACGCCGGCCACGTACAGGGCCACGTCCAGCTTCTCGCCATCGAGCTGCCAAGAAAAACCGCTCACGCTGGCCGGGTTGGCCACGTCCACCCGCAAGGCCTGGGCGCCCAGGTCTTGCAGGCGGGCCAGGCCCGCGTCGTCGCGCGCGGTGGCGATCACGCGGTCGCCGGCCTCGCGGTACTGGCGCACCAGTTCCAGGCCAATGCCGCGCGAGGCGCCGATGACGAGAACGGTGGCCATCAGAGCAGTTCGATGGCCATCGAGGTGGCCTCGCCACCGCCAATGCACAGCGTGGCCACGCCGCGCTTGCCGCCGCGCGCCTGCAGCGCGTGGATCAGCGTGACCAGAATGCGCGCACCGCTGGCGCCGATGGGGTGGCCCAGGGCGCAAGCGCCGCCGTTCACGTTGAGCTTCTCGTGCGGCACCTTCAGCTCGGCCATCAAGGCCATGGGCACCACGGCGAAGGCCTCGTTCACTTCCCACAAGTCCACGTCGCCCACGGCCCAGCCCACGTTGGCCAGCAGCTTCTGGGTGGCGAACACCGGCGCGGTGGTGAACCAGTTGGGCTCTTGCGCGTGGGTGGCGTGGCCGACGATGCGGGCGATGGGCTTGGCGCCCATGGCCTGCGCGGTGGAGGCCTTGGCCAGCACCAGGGCGGCGGCGCCGTCGTTGATGGACGAGCTGGAGGCGGCGGTGATGGTGCCGTCCTTCTTGAAGGCGGGCTTGAGCGCCGGGATCTTGTCGAGCTTGACCTTGCCCGGGCCTTCGTCCACCGACACCACGCGCTCGCCGCTGCGGTCTTTCACGGTAACGGGCACGATTTCTTTGGCAAAGGCGCCGCTTTCGGTGGCGGCCTTGGCGCGCTGCACCGAGGCGATGGCGAAGGCGTCTTGCTGCTCGCGGGTGAACTGGTACTTGGCGGCGCAGTCTTCACCGAAGGTGCCCATGGAGCGGCCGGCCTCGTAGGCGTCTTCCAGGCCGTCGAGCATCATGTGGTCGTACACGCGGTCGTGGCCCATGCGGTAGCCGCCACGGCCCTTGAGCAGCAGGTAGGGGGCGTTGGTCATGCTCTCCATGCCACCGGCCACCATCACCTGCGCGCTGCCGGCCAGCAGCATGTCGTGGGCCAGCATGGTGGCCTTCATGCCCGAGCCGCACATCTTGGACAAGGTCAC
>FWPV01003056.1_pt1 | contig 39034 bp, 42 predicted proteins | sample 2228371 | NCBI WGS metagenome assembly FWPV01 (sample SAMEA103939776, study PRJEB20133) | metagenome
GCAACCGGCCGACCGGTCGGCATCTCGACCGACCGAAGCGCCGCCCGCCGACCCCGCCGCCGACCCCGCCGCCGCACCCGACGCGCAGCAGCCGCCCGTCGCCCCGCCGAAGGCCGAAGACGCCCCGGCCCCCGAAGCTCCCCGGCCCGAGTCCGCCGGCGCGAAGCCCCGCGAGGCCGAACGCCCAGCGCCGCGCGTTTCGCCCTTCGGCGCGGTCAACCCCGGCTCGCCCGATGCCGAGGCCGATCGCCTGGATCAGTCCGCCCGGTCGCTGCTGGGCGTGGCCGAGAACCGCAGGCGGCTGGAGTCGTTCAACGCGATGAAGGCCGCCGTCGCCGCGACCGAGGCCGAACGTGAAGCCGCCGAGGCGCTGGACGGGATCGGCACGCCCGAAGGCGCCGACCCGGTCAACCGCTATCGCGACGACCTGTCCCAAGCCGTGGGTGGGATGCGGGCGCAGCGCCAGCGCCCGCCCGTGCTCGTTCTCGGGGCGAGCGAACGCGTCGATGCGGGCTCGCTCTTGCCGGGCGGCCGCCCGACGCTGTCCACCGCGTCCAGCCCTTCGATCTCGTTCCGCAAGTTCCACGAAACGCTCGACGTGACCGAAATCGAGGACACGTTCGAAGCCGCCGCCGTCTATCTTTCGGCGATCGAGGGGCTGCCGACGTTCAGCCGCCAGCAGATGCTGCGCAAGGTCGGCGAAGTCGTCGACATGGACACGGTCGGCCGGGAAACGGTGCTGCGCTGCTTCGGAGTGCTGATCCGCGAGGGCCGCATCGTCCGGATGGGCGACGGCGACTTCACCGTCCCCGACGGCTCGGCCATGGCCCGCACCGCGCGCGAGGCGCACCGCTGATCGTTCAGCGGGCGTCTGGGTCGTTCTGCCCGACGCCCTTGAACACCGCCTTGAACGGCAGCGCCCACAGTATCCCCAGCCCGACATATACCAGCAGCTCCACCCAGATGGACGGGCGGTCGAACAGGCTGACCACGAACACTGCCGCCGCGATGTAAAGCGGCAGGCCGACCAGAAGGATCAGCAGCGACAGGCGTTTGCGGGTGCGGTAGCTCAGGGGCATCAGTCGGCGAAGGGGTCCGTGACCAGTATCGTGTCGTCGCGCTCGGGCGAGGTGGACAGTAGCGCGACCGGGCACTGGATCAACTCCTCGATCCGGCGCACGTACTTCACCGCAGCGCCCGGCAGGTCGGCCCAGCTGCGCGCGCCGGCGGTGCTTTCGCGCCAGCCCTCCAGCGTCTCGTAGACGGGTTTCACCCGCGCCTGCTGGTCGGCGGCCGTCGGCAGGTAGTCGAGCGCCTTCCCGTCCAGCTCGTAGCCTGTGCAGATCTTCAGCTCGTCGAATCCGTCCAGCACGTCCAGCTTGGTCAGCGCGATGCCCTTGACGCCCGAGGTTGCGCAGGTCTGCCGGACCAGCACCGCGTCGAACCAGCCGCAGCGCCGCTTGCGCCCCGTCACCGTGCCGAATTCGTGCCCACGCTCGCCCAGCCGCTGGCCGACCTCGTCGGTCAGCTCGGTCGGGAACGGGCCTTCGCCCACCCGCGTCGTGTAGGCCTTGACGATGCCCAGGACGAAGTCGATGGCCCCCGGCCCCACGCCCGTCCCCGTCGCCGCCTGCCCGGCGATGACGTTCGACGAGGTCACGAAAGGATAGGTCCCGAAGTCGATGTCCAGCAGCGCCCCCTGCGCACCCTCGAACAGGATGCGGTGCCCCGCGCGGCGCTTCTCGCCCAGCACCTTCCAGACCGGCGCCGCGAACTTCAGCACCTGCGGCGCGATCTCCAGAAGGTCCGCGATCAGCTTGTCGCGGTCCACCGGCTCAAGCCCCAGCCCCTTGCGCAGCGCGTCGTGGTGGACCAGTGCGCGGTCCACGCGAAGCTCCAGCGTCGGCCGGTCGGCCAGGTCCGCAACGCGGATCACCCGGCGCCCCACCTTGTCCTCGTAGGCCGGCCCGATGCCGCGGCCCGTCGTGCCGATCTTGGCGACGCTCGCCTGCGCCTCGCGCGCGCGGTCGAGCTCGCCGTGAAACGGCAGGATCAGCGGCGCATTCTCGGCGATCATCAGGTTCTCGGGCGTGATCGTGACGCCCTGCCCCTCAAGCTTCGCGATCTCGGCCACCAGATGCCAGGGGTCGAGAACCACGCCATTGCCGATGACCGACAGCTTGCCGCCCCGCACGATCCCCGAGGGCAGGAGCGACAGCTTGTAGACCGTGTTGCCGATGACCAGCGTGTGGCCGGCATTGTGGCCGCCCTGGAAGCGCGCGATGACATCTGCCCGCTCGCTCAGCCAGTCGACGATCTTGCCCTTCCCCTCGTCACCCCACTGGGCGCCCACGACGACGACGTTGGCCACGGCCCTTCTCCCCTCGGCGGAAATCCGGCGCCCGTATAGCGGGCCCCGCGCCCGGGCGGAACCGCCAAAATCGACGCGCTGGACAGGGGCGGCGCCCGCACGCTACCCACGCACGACACTATCCAGCGGGACATGTGCTTCATCCTGCGCTGGCTCGCAGCCTTCGTGCTTCTGGCGGCGACCTTCAATCCGACCGAATGGAACTACGTCCGCTGGGCCGGTGCGAACCGGGACCGGCAGATGCCGCTTGCCGTGCTCCTGGTGCTGATCCTCTTCGCGGTCCATGCGATCTATCTGCGCGCCGCCTTCCGCGCTCCATCTGGGCCTTCGGCATGGCGCCGGTCGCCGCGCCGGTCGCCGCGCTGGCCTGGGTCCCGATCGACTGGGGGGTGCTCGCGCTCGACAACCGCAGCGCCAATGTCTGGCTCGGCCTCTTCGCGCTGTCGGTCGTCCTCGGCATCGGCCTGTCGTGGAGCATCGTGCGCCGCAGGCTCTCCGGGCAGGCCGACGAAGACGACGTCGAGGAACAGAAGGGTTGCGGCCCGGGCGCCGAAAGCCTAGATACCGGCGAGATTTTCGAAAGCCGCCCGCATGGAAAACGTCGTCCTCGTCATCCACCTGATCCTGTCGCTGTCGCTGATCGGCGTCGTGCTGCTCCAACGGTCCGAGGGCAGCGCGCTGCTCAGCGGCGGGGGCAACATGTCAGGCCGCGGCTCGCTGAGCCCGCTCGGCAAGGTGACCTGGGCGCTCGCGGTCGGCTTCATCGTCACCTCGATCACGCTGACCATCATCGCCGCGCAGAATTCGGCCGGCGGGTCGGTCGTCGACGGTGCCGCCGTCGAGGCGCCGGCTGCGGAACTCCCCGCCCTGCCCCCGGCCGAGGAACTGCTTCCCCCCGCCACCGGCGACGCGCCGCTCACGCCCCCGCGCGCGGACTGAGCCGCCACAACCCGTTGCCCCCGCGTCACCGCGGGGGACATCATGTTGCGGCACGGTTGCCCTTCTCCGGCGAATCTCCTATAGGTCAAATCCCGTGATGACGCAGTCCGGCCGTTGCCTGGACGGTCACGACTGAACACGAATTCACGGGAGTTTCGGGCATGGCCAGATATGTGTTCATCACTGGCGGGGTGGTCTCCTCGCTGGGCAAGGGTCTGGCGTCCGCGGCACTCGGCGCGCTGCTCCAGGCCCGCGGCTATACCGTCCGGCTCAGGAAGCTCGACCCCTACCTGAACGTGGATCCCGGCACGATGAGCCCCTTCGAGCATGGCGAGGTGTTCGTCACCGACGACGGCGCCGAGACCGACCTCGACCTAGGCCACTACGAACGCTTCACCGGCGTTGCCGCACGGCGCACCGACTCGGTCTCGTCGGGGCGGATCTACTCGAACGTGCTCGAGAAGGAGCGGCGCGGCGACTATCTCGGCAAGACGATCCAGGTGATCCCGCACGTCACCAACGAGATCAAGGATTTCCTCGCCATCGGCGAGGACGAGGTCGACTTCATGCTGTGCGAGATCGGCGGCACCGTGGGCGACATCGAGGGGCTGCCCTTCTTCGAGGCAATCCGCCAGTTCGCGCAGGAACGCCCCCGCGGCCAGTGCATCTTCATGCACCTGACGCTCCTGCCCTACATCGCGGCAAGCGGAGAGCTCAAGACCAAACCCACGCAGCACTCGGTCAAGGAACTCCGCGCCATCGGCATCGCGCCCGACGTGCTGGTCTGCCGGTCGGAACATCCGATCCCCGAGAAGGAACGCGCGAAGATCGCGCTCTTCTGCAACGTGCGCAAGGAAGCCGTGATCGCCGCGCCGGACCTCAAGACGATCTACGAGGCGCCGCTCGCCTACCACCGCGAGGGGCTGGACCAGGCCGTGCTCGACGCCTTCATGATCTCGCCCGCCCCGCGCCCGGACCTGCGCCGCTGGGAAGACGTCATGGACCGCCTGGAAAATGCCGAAGGCGAGGTTCGCGTGGCCATCGTGGGCAAGTACACGCAGCTCGAAGACGCCTACAAGTCCATCGCAGAGGCGCTGACCCACGGCGGCATGGCGAACCGCGTTCGCGTGAAGGCCGAGTGGATCGACGCCGAGATCTTCGAACGCGAGGACCCTGCGCCCTATCTCGAAGGCTTCCATGCGATCCTCGTCCCCGGCGGCTTCGGCGAACGCGGGACCGAGGGCAAGATCAAGGCCGCCCAGTTCGCGCGCGAGAAGGACATCCCCTACCTCGGCATCTGCCTCGGCATGCAGATGGCGGTGATCGAGGCGTCGCGGAACCTCGCCGGGCTGACCGACGCAGGGTCGGAGGAATTCGACCACGAGGCGGGCGCGAAGCGCTTCACGCCGGTCGTCTACCACCTCAAGGAATGGGTGCAGGGCAACCAGACCGTCGCCCGCAAGGTCGAGGACGACAAGGGCGGCACGATGCGGCTGGGCGCCTATACCGCCGTGCTGGCGCCCGGCTCGAAGGTCGCCGGGGTCTACGGCGCGACCACCGTCGAGGAACGCCACCGCCACCGCTACGAGGTGGACATCAAGTATCGCGACAAGCTGGAATCCTGCGGCCTGAAGTTCTCGGGCATGAGCCCCGACGGCCGCCTGCCCGAGATCGTCGAGATCGAGGGACACCCCTGGTTCATCGGCGTGCAGTTCCACCCCGAGCTCAAGTCCAAACCCTTCGCGCCCCACCCCCTGTTCGCGGACTTCGTCCGCGCGGCGCTGGAAGTCAGCCGGCTGGTCTAGGGCGCCGGGCCGGTGCGTTGGCGGCGACCGATCGCTCTGGCCGCTGGTCCGCCGATGTGGAACGATGCCCCGAACCGAACGAGAGGAGCCGCCATGCCCAAGGGATACTGGGTCGCCCATGTCGATGTCCGCGACCCCGACGCCTACGACGCCTACCGCCGCGCCAATGCGGCCCCCTTCGCCCGGTATGGTGCGCGCTTCCTTGTCCGCGGCGGGGCGCGCACGGTGATGGAAGGCCAGGCCAAGCCCCGCACCGTGGTGATCGAGTTTCCCACGATCGAGGCGGCCTACGCCTGCTACGACAGCCCCGAATACCGGGCCGCCAAGGCGCTGCGCGATCCCATCTCGGAGGGCGACCTCGTGATCGTCGAAGGTTACGACGGCTAGGGCCTTTCCCGGAGTGGACAGCGGCAATATATCCACCGGATGTTCGCAGACCTTCTCCGCCGCCTCACCGCGCCGCAGGCGCAGCCCCTGCCCGACCTCGACCAGCGTCTGGCGCTTGCCGCGCTGCTCGTGCGAGTCGCCCGCTCGGACGGCAGCTTCGACGACATCGAGGCACAGCGCATCGATCGCATCCTTGCGGCCCGCTACGGCCTGTCGCCGTTCGAGGCCGTTCGCCTGCGCAGCGACGCCGAGACGCTCGAGGCCGAGGCGCCCGACACCGTCCGTTTCACCCGCGCGATCAAGGACACCGTCCCCTACGAGGAACGGGAAGGCGTGATCGAGGCGCTGTGGGCCGTCGTCCTTGCCGATGGCGTCCGCGACGAGGACGAGGACGCCCTGCTGCGCCTCGTCGCGAACCTGCTGGGCGTGAGCGACCGCGACTCGGCGCTCGCCCGGCAGAGGGTGGAAGCGCGCGGATGATCGCGTCCCTGCCGATGTACGACCGCCCGGAAACGGCGGCGGCGCATGACGCGCTCTGGGCCGGGGTCCGCGACGCGCTCCGCGCCGCGGGCGGGCAGGCGCCCGACGCGCTCGACCGCGCGGCCGACATCGAGGCGACCTGGGAGAACCCCGCGCTGATCCTCGGTCAGACCTGCGGCATGCCCTATCGCACGCGGCTTCACGGCCGCGTCGCGCTGGTGGCGACGCCGGACTACGGCCTTCCCGACACGGCCCCCGGCCACTACCGCAGCGTCTTCGTCGCCCGAGCGGACGACCCCCGCGACGACCCGGCCGCCTTCGTGTCGGACCGCTTCGCCTACAACTCGGGCGGCTCGCACTCCGGCTGGGCCGCGCCGCAGCTCTGGGCCAAGGCGCGCGGCTTCGCCTTCCGGCCCGCGCTGGCAACCGGCGGCCACCGCGCCAGCGCGCAGGCCGTCGCGGACGGACGAGCCGACATCGCGGCACTCGACGCCGTCACCTGGCGCGGCATCCGGCGCTTCGACGCGGACCTCGCCGCCCGCCTTCGCGTCCTGGGCACGACGGATGCAACTCCCGGCCTTCCGATGATCGCGGCCCCGGGCGTGGACACCGCGCGCCTGCGCGCCGCGCTCGACACCGCTCTTGCCGCGCTGGCGGAAGACCACCGCGACATCCTCGGCATCCGGGGCTTCGTGCCGATCCCGCCCGAGGATTATCTGGCAGTCCCGAACCCGCCACCGCCTGACCAAATCGCAAGCATCGGCTGACCGAAGCGGCGAACAGACCCCACGGAATGTCACAAAGGGCGTTGCAAAGGGTCGAAAATTCCGCACTACTCGCTGCCCAAGCAACAAAGCCGAGCCTTCGTGACCGACTCTGCCACGCCGATCATCGAAATCCGCAACCTCCACAAGAGCTACGGGTCACTGGAGGTGTTGAAGGGCGTCGACATCTCCGCGAAGCGGGGCGATGTCGTGTCGCTGATCGGCTCGTCGGGCTCCGGCAAGTCCACGCTCCTGCGCTGCGCCAACCTGCTCGAGGACAGCCAGCAGGGCGAAATCCTGTTCGAGGGCGAACCCGTCCGCTGGAAGGGCGCCGGCCATGGCCGACACCCCGCCGATCGCGGGCAGGTGCTGCGCATCCGCACGAACCTCTCGATGGTGTTCCAGCAGTTCAACCTCTGGTCCCACCTGACGATCCTCCAGAACGTGATGGAGGCGCCCGTGACCGTCCTGCGCCAGGACCGCACCGCGGTCGAGGAACGGGCGCGCCGGCTGCTCGACAAGGTCGGCATCGGCGACAAGTGCGACGCCTTCCCCGCCCAGCTTTCCGGCGGCCAGCAGCAGCGCGCCGCCATCGCCCGGGCGCTGTGCATGGAGCCGCGCGCGCTTCTGTTCGACGAACCCACCTCCGCCCTCGACCCCGAGCTTCAGCTGGAGGTCGTCAAGGTCATCAAGCAGCTTGCCGAGGAACACCGCACCATGCTTCTGGTGACGCATGACATGCGGCTCGCCGCCGACGTGTCGGACCATGTGGTGTTCCTTCACCAGGGCCGGATCGAGGAACAGGGCCCGCCCGACGCCGTCTTCGGCAACCCCCAAACCGACCGCTTGCGCCAGTTCCTCAGCGCGACGGCGGCATGACCCAGACCAACCACGACCCAACCGGGAGAAGAAACATGAAGAAACTGATCCTTACCGCCGCCGCGCTGGCCCTGACGGCCGGCGCCGCGCTCGCCCAGGACGTCGTCCGCATGGGGACCGAGGGCGCCTACCCTCCCTACAACTTCATCAACGACAAGGGCGAGGTCGACGGGTTCGAGCGGGAACTCGGCGACGAGCTCTGCGCGCGGGCCGGGCTGAACTGCGAATGGGTCACCAACGAATGGGACTCGATCATCCCCAACCTCGTGTCGGGCAACTACGACACGATCATCGCGGGCATGTCGATCACCGAGGAACGTGACCAGGTCATCGACTTCACCCAGGACTACTACCCGCCGACCGCCTCGGCCTATGTCGCCACCTCGGCCGACGCCGACATCTCCGCCGGCAACGTCGCGGCGCAGACCGCGACGATCCAGGCGGGCTATGTCGCCGACTCCGGCGCCACGCTTCTGGAATTCGCCACGCCCGAGGAAACCATCGCCGCCGTCCGCAACGGCGAGGCCGATGCCGTCTTCGCCGACTACGACTACCTCAAGCCGATCGTCGACGCCTCGGGCGGCGAACTGGTGTTCGTCGGCGACCGCGTGCCGCTGGGCGGCGGCGTCGGCATGGGCCTGCGCGAAAGCGACACCGAGCTGAAGGCAAAGTTCGACGCGGCCATCACCTCGATGAAGCAAGACGGGTCGCTGAACGAGCTTCTCAAGAAGTGGTTCGGCGACGACGTCACGACCTACTGACCGAACGCGGGGACGGGCGCCCGCGCCCGTCCCTTCCCTCCGGCCCGTCATGCTTTCCCTCTGCGCAGATCCCGAGACGCTTTCCGGCTTCCGCTGGATGCTGTGCTATCTGACGACCGGAAAGCACCTGAACCTCTACTATTCCTTCGGGACGGTCCTGCTTCTCCTGGCCGTGACCGCACCTGCCGCCCTCGGCTTCGGCTTCCTCGGCGCGATGGCCGCGCGCTCGCGCATCCTGCCCGTCTCGTGGGTGGGCAAGGGCTACATCGCAATCGTCCGCGGCGTGCCCGACATCGCCTTCTTCCTCTTCTTCGTCATCGCGCTGGACCAGCTCTTCGAATTCCTGCGCCACAAGGTCAAATGCCCCGACTGGGACCAGGAGATCTGGCAGGGCAACGACTTCGTCGTCTGCGCGGCCGCCAAGCTGCCCTTGTCCACCAGCCCGCAATGGGTGCACGAGGTCTACGGCTTCACGCTGGCCGTGCTGACCTTCGCCATCGTCTTCGGCGCCTTCGCCGCCAACGTCCTCTACGGCGCGATGCGCGCCGTCCCCCGCGCCCAGATCGAAACGGCCGAGGCCTACGGGATGAGCCCGCGCCAGATCTTCCGCCGCATCCTGGTGCCGCAGATGTGGGTCTACGCGCTGCCGGGCCTCTCGAACCTCTGGATGGTGCTCATCAAGGCGACGCCGCTCCTGTTCCTCCTGGGGGTCGAGGATATCGTCTACTGGGCCCGCGAGCTCGGCGGGACCAAGACGCCGCAGTTCACGGACTACCCGCACGGCGACTGGCGGGTGTGGTACTTCCTGTTCCTGCTGGTCTTCTACCTGGCCTTCACCAAGCTCTCCGAACGCGTGCTCGACCGCCTGATGCTCAAGCTGACCCACGGCCAGGCGACGCTGGGCGGCGAGGCGCAGCGCAAGGCGGTGGTGGCATGAGCTGCTGGCAGACGATCCAGGACTACGCGTTCCGCAGCCTGGGCTTCGGCGAACGGCGGCTGCCCACCGACTACACGATCTGCGAACAGTTCACGCTGATCGGCTCGGGCATGATCTGGAACATCTACTTCGGCACCGTGGCGCTTCTGGCGGGGTTCTTCCTGGCCAATGCCGTGGCGCTTGCCCGCACCGCCGAAAGCGGCTGGATCAGGAAGCCCGCCGAATGGTTCGTGCTGATCTTCCGCGGCTCGCCGCTCTTCATCCAGTTCTTCTTCGCCTACTTCCTGTTCCTCTCGATGAAGCAGAGCTTCCCGCTGCTCGACGCCTTCACCTCGGCCTGGCTCGGCGCGGCGCTGGTCCTGTTCCTGAACACCGCCGCCTATTCGGCGGAAATCTTCTACGGCGCGCTCCGCTCGGTCCCCAAGGGCGACGTCGAGGCGGCCGAAGCCTACGGCATGTCCGGCTGGACCAAGTTCCGCCGCATCGTCTGGCCCACGACCATGCGCCTGGCCTGGCCGGCCTACACGAACGAGGCGATCTTCCTCTTTCACGCCACGACGCTGGTGTTCTTCTCCAGCTTCCCCGCGCTGCAACAGCGCGGCGACGCGCTCTATTACGCCAACTATTTCGCCGACAAGACCTTCAACCCGTTCATTCCCTACCCCATCGTCGCCTTCTACTTCATCCTTCTCACGCTCTCGATCATCGGGCTCTTCGGTCTTGTGAACCGGCGGCTGAACCGCCACCTGCCGGCGGACCGCCGGTCACGCATGAGGCTGCGCCCGCAACTCATCCGGTGATATCTTGAAAGACTGGCTTCACGCCCATCCCGACGTCCGCACCATCCGGGTCGCCGCCGCCGACCTGAACGGCCAGGCCCGCGGCAAGCGCATCCCCGCCCGCTTCGCCGAGAAGGCGGTGACCGAGGGCACGCGCTTTCCCTTCTCGGTCCTCAACCTCGACATCTGGGGCGAGGACATCGAGGACAGCCCGCTGGTCTTCGACGCGGGCGACATGGACGGGGTGCTGCTGCCGACCGAACGGGGCTTCCTGCCGATGCCGTGGCTCGACGCGCCGACCGCGCTTCTGCCGATCTGGATGTTCCACGAGGACGGCACGCCCTACGAAGGCGACCCGCGCCATGCGCTCAGGTCGGTCGTCGAACGGTTCAAGGCACGCGGCCTGACTCCGGTGGTGGCGACCGAGCTCGAATTCTACCTGATCGACGATTCCGGCAACATGCCCCGTGTCCCGCCCTCGCCCCGTTCCGGCAAGCGCCGCACGGGGGCCGAGACGCTGGCGCTCCGCGCGCTCGACGCCTTCGACAAGTTCTTCACCGACCTCTACGACGCCTGCGAGGCGATGGACATCTCGGCCGACACCGCGATTTCCGAGGCCGGGCCGGGCCAGTTCGAGATCAACCTCGTCCACGGGCCCGACGCGCTCAAGGCCGCCGACGACGCGTGGCTCTTCAAGCTGCTGGTAAAGGGCCTCGCCCGCCGCCACGGCTTCGCCGGCAGCTTCATGGCGAAACCCTACGAGCAGTTCTCGGGGAACGGAATGCACACGCATTTCTCGATCCTCGACGCCCAGGGCCGCAACGTCTTCGACAATGGCACGCCCCAGGGGTCGGAGACCCTGCTCCATGCCGTTGCGGGCTGCCTCGCCGCGCTGCCCGACCAGACGCTGATCTTCGCGCCCCATGCCAACAGCTACGACCGCCTGGTGCCCGAGGCTCATGCGCCCACCGGCATCGCCTGGGCCTACGAAAACCGCACCGCCGCGATCCGCATCCCCTCGGGCAGCCCTCGCGCGCGACGGATCGAACACCGCGTGTCGGGCGGCGACGTGAACCCCTACCTGATGATCGCCGCGATCCTCGGCGCGGCACTGCATGGCATCGAGAACCGCCTGACACCGCCCCCGCCGATCGAGGGCAATGCCTACGCGCTCGACCTCGTGCAGATCCCCGACACCTGGGAAGGCGCGCTGGCGGCGTTCGAGGCCAGCACGATCATCCCCCGCATCTTCCATGAGGAACTGATCCGGAACTACATCCTGACCAAGCGGCAGGAGATCCACTACATGGCCGAGCTCAGCGAGGAAGAGCAGATCGCGCTCTATCTGGATACGGTCTGAGGCGGGGCGGCCACGTTTCGACTGACGCGAGCTTTCCGACAGTTCCGCGCAGCCGGGCCATCGCCCGGCTGCAGTGCGACGGTATCGCCCGCGCCGCCGGCGGCCCCAAAGGCCGCCGATATCGGCTTCGGCCTGCGCCTACGTCACCCGCTTCTTGTCCAGCTCCAGCCACAGGCTGTCGCGCTTGACCCCCCGCGGATGCCATGGCCGGGCTTGCTCACCTCGGGGTAATCGCCAGCCCAGTCGCGGAACCGTTCGTTCGACACGATCCGCGCCCCCAGCCGGCGCGACGCGTCCAGCTGATACTGCGCGAGCGCGGGCACCCACAGCGTTGCGGCAAGCCCGGCGGCAGAGGCACCGATCAGGGTGAGGGCAACTACCATGCGGCGAACATCCTGCGATGTTCACTGCCCGCCGAGCGCCCTCGCCCGGACCTGCCCCTTTCAGGCCGTTTCGGTCAGCATCCTGTAAAGCTCGTCCTTCAGCGCCGCGCGCTTCTTGCGCAGCTCGACCTCGTGCAGCTCCTCGGTCGGCTCGACATTGGTCTCGGCCCGGTGCACGGCGCGGTTCAACTCGTGGTAGTCCTCCATCAGTTTCGCGAAATGCGGGTTGGAGGTCTTCAGCGCCCTGATCCGCTCGGCATGTTCGGGGAAATCGTCGTGAAGCTCGTGGGGCGTGTGCGACATCTGCGCGTCCTTTCCGTTGTTCATCCTGACGCTAGGCGCGCCGTCAGCGCGCCGCCTTGACCTCGATCAACCGGGCAGCCGCACGGCCTGTCAACCGGGCTGCCCGGCGACATCTCGCTTTCGCCCGTGCACGCCCGGTGCACATCCGGTGCACGGTCTGTGCAACCCGGTTTTGCTGCAAGATCAGCGTGTTAACCCTGATTCGGCCGCAGCCCTATCGCTGCGCAGTCCGCCACTCCGGATGCACCCAGGGCTCGAGGTTCTCAGGCGGCAGGAGGCCCCGCCCCAGGACATGGTCGGCCGCCTTCTCGCCCACCATGATCGACGGCGCGTTCAGGTTGCCGTTGGTGATGCGCGGGAAGACCGAACTGTCGGCGACCCTCAGCCCCTCCACCCCGATCACCCGCAGCTCCGGGTCCACCACCGCCATCGGATCGTCCCGCCGCCCGATCCGCGCCGTCCCGCAGGGGTGATAGGCGCTTTCGGCATGGTCGCGCACGAAGGCATCGAGCTCCTCGTCCGTCTGCACCTCCGGCCCCGGCGCCAGCTCGCGCGCAACATGTTCCGCCATGGCGGGCTGGCCGAAGATCTCGCGCGTGAGCCTCAGGCAGGCGCGGAACTCGGTCCAGTCGTCGGGGTGGCTCATGTAGTTGAATCTTATGATCGGCGCGTCGCCCGGATGCGCGGAACGCAGCGTCACCGACCCGCGCGACTTCGACCGCATCGGCCCGACATGGGCCTGGAACCCATGCCCCTTCACCGCCGCCTTGCCGTCATAGCGGACGGCGATCGGCAGGAAATGGAACTGGATGTCGGGATAGTCTATGCCCGCGGCCGACCGGATGAAGCCCGCGCTTTCGAACTGGTTCGAGGCGCCCGGACCGGTCCGCGTCAGAAGCCAGCGCGCCCCGACGTAAGCCTTTCCCAACAAATTCCAGTAACGATAGAGCGTGATCGGCTTCTTCGCCGCGAACTGCACGTAGACCTCCAGGTGGTCCTGAAGATTCGCCCCCACGCCGGGACGGTCCGCGACGACCGGGATGCCGTGCCCGGCCAGATGCGCGCCCGGGCCGATGCCCGACAGCATCAGAAGCTTCGGGGTGTTGATCGACGACGCGGCCAGGATGACCTCGCGCCGGGCGCGGATGATCTCGGTCTGGCCGTGGATATCGGCCTCGAGCCCCACGGCACGGCCGTTTTCGATGACGACCCGCCGGGCGAAGGCCTGCACGAGCCGACAGTTGGGACGTCTGAGCGCGGGCTTCAGATAGGCGTTCGCCGCCGACCAGCGCCGCCCGCGCCAGATCGTGGCCTCCATCGCGCCGAAGCCTTCCTGGCGCCGGCCGTTGTAGTCATCGGTCACGCCGTAGCCGGCCTGCCGGCCTGCCTCGACGAAGGCGTGGAACAAGGGGTTGTCGCGCGCCCCGCGCGAGACGTGCAGCGGCCCGTCGGTCCCGCGCCATGCGGGATCTGCCCCGCCGTCTTCGGGGCCGTGCCAGCATTCCATGCGCTTGAAATAGGGCAGGACATCGGCGAATCCCCAGCCCGCCGCCCCCGCCTCGGCCCAGTGGTCGAAGTCGCGCGCATGGCCGCGGACATAGACCATCCCGTTGATCGAGGACGACCCGCCGATCACCTTGCCGCGCGGCACCGCCATCCTGCGGTTGCCCAAGTGCGGCTCGGGCTCCGTGACATAGCCCCAGTCGTAGCGGGCCATGTTCATCGGAAAGCTCAGCGCGCCGGGCATCTGGATGAAGGGGCCGGCATCGGTCCCGCCGTGTTCGACGACGAGGACCGACTGTCCCGCCTCGGCCAGGCGGAAGGCCAGCGCGGACCCGGCGGAGCCGGCGCCGACGATGACGAAATCGGCCTCTAGCACGGCCGCCGGACGGGTGGCTTCACGCCCCCCGCCCCCCCCGTGGGGTATCTGGAACAAGCGGACGGAGGCAGATCACCAGGGCGCATCGACGCCCCCCTGGCCGACATAGACGGTCTTGACCTCGGTCCAGTGCTCGATCGCGCTGCGGCCGTTCTCGTGGCCGATGCCGGACATCTTGGTGCCGCCGAAGGGGACTTCGACCGGGGTCAGGTTGTAGGTGTTGATCCAGCACGACCCGGCCTCGAGCCGGCCGATCACCCGGTGGGCACGGGCGAGGTCGCGGGTGAAGACCCCCGCCGACAGGCCGAACTCGGTGGCGTTGGCCCGCGCGATCACCTCGTCTTCCGTGTCGAAGGTCAGGACGGACATGACCGGGCCGAAGATCTCTTCGCGCGCGATGGTCATGTCGTCGGTGACACCGGCGAAGATCGTCGGCTCGACGTAGAAGCCCGGCCGCTGCGGCACGCCGCCGCCGTGGACGAGGCGGGCGCCCTCAGCGCGGCCTTTCTCGATGTATCCCAGGACCTTGGCGCGCTGCGCCTCGCTGATGAGCGGGCCGAAGGTCGTGGCCTCGTCCAGCGGGTCGCCGATGCGGATGGTCCGGGTCCGGGCGGTCAGGCGGTCCAGGAACTCGGCCTCGATCGACTTCTCGACGAACACGCGGGTGCCGTTCGAGCAGACCTGGCCCGAGGAGTAGAAGTTGCCCAGCATCGCGCCGCCCACCGCGGCCTCGAGGTCGGCGTCGGAAAAGACGATGAGCGGCGACTTTCCGCCCAGTTCCAGCGTCGCATGGCGCAGCCCTTCGGCCGCCATCTGGTAGACCTTGCGCCCGGTGGGGACCGAGCCCGTCAGCGCCACCTTCCGAACCCGCGCGTCCGACACCAGCCGCGCACCCACCGATCCCGCACCCTGCACGACGTTGAAGACCCCGGGCGGGGCGCCGGCCTCGGCCAGGATCTCGGCCAGCTTCAGCGCGCCGAGGGGGGTGAGTTCGGAGGGCTTGAAGACCATCGTGTTGCCCGCGGCGAGCGCGGGCGCGGCCTTCCAGGCGGCGGTCTGGGTCGGGTAGTTCCACGCGCCGATTCCCACCGTTACGCCCAGCGGCACACGCAGCGTATAGGCCCAGTCGCCTCCCAGGGGCACGGTCTCGCCGGTGATCGTTGCGGCGAGACCGCCGAAATACTCCAGCGCGTCGATGCAGGAGGGCCAGTCGGCGACCCGCGTTTCGGAAAGCGGCTTGCCCGTGTCGAGCGTTTCGAGGCGCGCAAGCTCCTCGGCGCGCTCGCGGGCGATGTGGGCCGCGCGGACCAGGATGCGCCCGCGTTCGACCGGCTTCATCGCGGCCCAAGCGGGCTGGGCTTGGGCGGCGGCGGCAAGGGCCGCCTCGACGACATCCGGTGTCGCCTCGTGGACGCGGCCGATCTCCTCGCCCGTCGCGGGATAGACCAGCGGCATGGCGGCGCCGGCCGTATCCTCGACATGGCGACCATCGACGAAATGGCTTGCCCTCGGTTGTGCCTTCATTGCCCCACCTCCGCCTTAAGGATCCCTTCGACCAGCGCCACAGCGGCGCGGCGATCCGGCGCGCGCCCGGCCAGAGCCTCGCGCAGGTAGACGCCGTCGATCATCGCGCCGAGTCGGTCGGCCACCTCGACCGCCCGCGCCCCGACCAGGGGGCGCAGCGAAGCGGCGAGGTTCGACCGGAGCCGGCGCTGGTAGACGCGCAGCAGCCGTGCCGCCTCGGGCACGGTCTGCGCCAGAACGTAGAAATGCAGCCAGGCCGACACGACCTCGCGCCGGAAGCTGCCTTCGGAGAAGCTTGCGCGGATCACCGCGCGCACCCGCCCCTCGGCATCATCGGCGGCTGCAAGCGCGCCGCGCACCTCGGCGCCGTAGATCGTGAGGATGTGGCGCATCGCGGCCAGGAAGATCTGTTCCTTGCCGCCGAAATAGTGGTGCGCCAGCGCCGAGGACATGCCCGCGCGGCGGGCGATCTGGGCGACGGTGACGTCGAGCGTTCCCGCGCGCCCGATCTCGGCGATCGTGGCGCGGACCAGCGCGTCGCGGCGCACGGGTTCCATTCCGACCTTGGGCATCCGGTCACCTCCAGCCTCTGGAGCTAGGGATTCTTTATTGACTCGTCAATCAATGAAAACCTAGCTTGGCAAGCAAGTGGTTGCCTTCCGGCGCCGCAGCGCGTTTCATTGCGCAAAGTCAACAAGACCACAGGGAGCCCGCCATGCGTCTGACCCTCACCGCCTTCGCGCTTGCCGCCTTTGCCGGGCAAGCCTCGGCCCAGTGCGACCGGATCACCTTTTCCGATGTCGGCTGGACCGACATCACGGCCACCACCGCAGTCACCACCTTCATCCTGGAGGCCCTGGGATACGAGACGGACACCAAGGTTCTGTCCGTGCCGGTGACCTACGCGGGCCTCGCGCAGGGCGACATCGACGTCTTCCTCGGCAACTGGATGCCGACGATGGAAGCCGACATCGCGCCCTACCGCGAGGCCGGCACCGTGGAGACGGTGCGCACGAACCTGGAGGGCGCCAAATACACGCTGGCCACCAACGCGGCGGGCGCGGCGCTGGGGATCGCGGATTTCGCCGACATCGCTGCGCACCGCGAGGCGCTGGACGGCAAGATCTACGGGATCGAGCCGGGCAACGACGGCAACCGCCTGATCCTGGACATGATCTCGCAGAATGCCTTCGGGCTTGAAGGCTTCGAGGTCGTCGAAAGCTCGGAGCAGGGGATGCTGGCCGAGGTGGCGCGCGCCGTGGAGGCGAACGAGCCCATTGTCTTCCTGGGCTGGGAGCCGCATCCGATGAACGCCAATTTCGAGATGACCTACCTGACCGGCGGCGATGACTTCTTCGGTCCGAACCTGGGCGGGGCCATCGTTGCGACAAACACGCGCGCGGGCTTCGTCACCGAATGCCCGAACCCCGGCAAGCTGCTTCAGAACCTCGTCTTCACGCTCCAGATGGAGAACGAGATCATGGGCGCGATCCTGAACGACGGCGCCGACCCGGCCGACGCTGCGAAGGCGTGGCTGTCGGCAAACCCCGACGTTCTCGGGCCGTGGCTCGACGGCGTGACGACCCGGGACGGGGGCGATGCCATGGCGGCGGTGACCGCGGCGCTTCAGTGAAGGCGATGGTCGCGCCCGGGTGACACGGGGCGCGGCCGTCCACCCTCGGGATGGAAGGTCTGGATATTCCCAAAATACCGGTCGGACGGGTGTCGAAGACCGCGTTCGACTGGATGAAGGAGAACCTCGGCTGGTTCTTCGACGGCATCAAGACGACGATGGAATGGCTGATCGAGGCCATCCTGTGGGTTCTCCAGACCCCGCACCCGCTGATCGTGATCGCGGCTTTCGTGGCGCTGACCTGGGTGCTTCAGCGCAACTGGAAGACCTGCCTTCTTGTGCTGGCAGGGTTCCTGTTCATTCTCAACCAGGACTACTGGGAAGAGACGACCGAAAGCCTCACGCTGGTCCTGTCGTCCTGCGTGGTCTGCATGGCGATCGGCGTGCCGATCGGCATCGCCGCGGCGCATCGGCCGCGGCTTTACGCCTGGATGCGCCCGGTGCTGGACCTGATGCAGACGCTTCCGACCTTCGTCTACCTGATCCCGGCCATCGTGTTCTTCGGGCTGGGGCTGGTGCCGGGCCTGGTCGCCACGGTGATCTTCGTGATCCCCGCGCCGATCAGGCTGACGCACCTTGGAATCTCCTCCACCCCGCAGACGCTGCTGGAGGCAGCGACCGCCTTTGGCGCAACGCCCTGGCAGGTCCTGTGGAAGGTCGAATTGCCCTGGGCCGTGCCGCAGATCATGACGGGCCTCAACCAGACTATCATGCTGTCGCTGTCGATGGTCGTCATCGCCGCGCTGGTGGGCGCCGACGGCCTCGGCGTGCCGGTCGTCCGAGCGCTGAACTCGGTCAACACCGCGCTGGGGTTCGAGGCGGGGTTCATCATCGTCGTGGTCGCGATCCTTCTGGATCGCATGCTGAGGGTCGAGCGTCGATGAAAGCCGTGGAATTCGACAACGTCAGCATCGTCTTCGGCGACCGTCCCGAACTGGCCCTGCCGCTGATGGACGAAGGCCAAAGCCGTGGGGACGTGAAGGCGGCCTGCGGGCAGGTCCTGGGCGTGCACGACTGCTCGCTCGAGGTCGAGGAGGGCGAGATCCTGGTCCTGATGGGCCTGTCGGGATCGGGAAAATCGACCCTTCTGCGCGCGGTCAACGGCCTGAATCCGGTCGTGCGGGGGGCGGTGCGTGTCAGCGACGGCAAGGGAATGGTGGACGTTACCCACTCCGACGCAGCGACGCTGAGGCGCATGCGGCTGTCCCGCGTCGCCATGGTCTTCCAGCAGTTCGGGCTTCTGCCCTGGCGGACGGTCCGTGACAACGTCGGCCTGGGGCTGGAGCTGGCGGGCGTGCCGCGGGACGAGCGTGCCCGGCGGGTCGAGGCGCAGCTTGCCCTCGTCGGCCTGTCGGACTGGGCAGACCGGAAGGTGGCCGAGCTTTCGGGCGGCATGCAGCAGCGCGTGGGTCTGGCGCGCGCCTTCGCGACCGAGGCGCCTATCCTTCTGATGGACGAGCCGTTCTCGGCGCTGGACCCGCTGATCCGCACCAAGCTTCAGGATGAGCTTCTGGAGCTTCAGTCCAAGCTGAAGCGCACGATCATCTTCGTCAGCCACGACCTGGACGAGGCGTTCAAGATCGGCAACCGGATCGCGATCATGGAGGGTGGCCGGATCGTCCAGTGCGGCACCCCGCGCGAGATCATCTCGGACCCCGCGTCGGACTACGTGGCGGAATTCGTCGCCAACATGAACCCTCTGGGCGTGCTGACCGCGCGCGACGTGATGGAACCGGGCGAGGCGCCGGGCGAGCCGGTCGACCCTGAGACGCCGGTGCGCGAGGTGATGCAGAAGCTGAACCTTGCCGATGCCGTGGCGGTAGCAGAGTCCGGGCGGACCCTCGGCCGCATCACGCGCGCCGGGGTCATCGCCCGCCTTGCCGAGCCCTAAGTCGCCCGTCACATCGGCCAGAAGACCAGGATCGCCGGGACCGATACCGCGACCACGAGGATCTCCAGCGGCAGTCCCATCCGCCAGTAGTCGCCGAAGCTGTAACCGCCCGGACCCAGGATCAGCGTGTTGTTCTTGTGCCCGATGGGCGTGAGGAAGGCGCAGGACGCCGCCACCGCGACGGCCATCAGGAAGGGGTCGGGAGAAACGCCGAGGCGGCTGGCCATCTCGATCCCCACCGGAGCCGCGACGATGGCGGTCGCGGTGTTGTTCAGCACGTCCGACAGCGTCATCGTGACGACCATCAGAACCGTCAGGATCATCCAGGCGGGAAGCCCCTCGGTCAGGCCGACCAGCGCGCCGGCGATCAGCTCGGTCCCGCCCGAGGTTTCGAGCGCCGCGCCCAGGGGGATCATCGACCCCAGCAGAACGACAACCGGCCATTCGATGTGGTCGTAGACCTCGGACAGGGGGAGGACCCGGGTCAGAAGGTAGGCGACGACGACCAGTCCGAGTGCCACAGGCAGGTAGATCAGCCCGAAGCTGGCCGCCGCGACCGCCGCGGCAAAGAGGCCGATGGCCAGCCAGGTCTTGGTCTGGTCTGTCATCGCCAGCCCGCGGTCGGCCAGCGGCAATGCGCCCAGCCAGTGCGCCACGTCGGCCGCACGTTCCTCGGGCGCGAGCAACAGAAGGATGTCGCCTGGCTGGACAACTTCCTTGCGGACGCGCTTGGTGATCCGCCTGCCGCGGCGGGAAATGCCGATGATGACCGTCCGATAGCGCCAGGCGAGGCCCAGGCTTTCGCAGCTTTTTCCGGCGATGCGTGCGCCCTCGGGCACCACGACCTCGATCACGCCAAGCCCTTCGGCCTCGGCCTCGATCATCTTCTTGCGGCGTTCGTCCGAGAACTCGAGCGAGAGCGACGACCGGAATTCATCCAGCGCGTCGGGCGCGGCCTCGACCACCAGGGCGTCGCCCTCCTTCAGTTTGACCTCGCGCGCCGGGCCGAAGAGGCGTTTGCCGTCGCGGACGAGGCCGAGGATCGCGACCTCTGCCTTGTCGGCATCCTCGTAGAGTTCGCGGACCTTGCGACCCTCGAGCCTGGAGCCCTTGGGCACGGAGAGCTCGGCTATGAATTCGGCCGCATCGCGGTCAGTCTCGCCGGCCTGGGCGTCGTCCTGGACCGGGATCAGCCGCCAGCCCACAAGCGCGACGAAGGCAAGCCCGACGATGGCGGTAACGGCGCCGACCGGGGCGAAGTCGAACATGGCGAAGGGCTCGCCCAGCGCGTCTTCGCGGATTGCTGCGATGATGATGTTGGGCGGCGTCCCGATAAGCGTGACCATGCCGCCGAGGATGGTCGCGAAGGACAGGGGCATCAGAGACACGCCCGGCAGCCGCCCGGCCTTCCGCGCCGTCTGGATATCGACCGGCATCAGAAGCGCGAGGGCCGCGACGTTGTTCATGAAGGCCGACAGCACTCCACCGATGCCGCCCATGATCGCGATATGCGTCCCGAGGCTGCGCCCGCTGTCGATCAGCGTCCGCGTGATCAGCCCGACCGCGCCGGACCGCACGAGGCCCGCCGAGACGACCAGCACCAGCGCGACGATCAGCGTGGCTGGGTGGCCGAAGCCCGCGAAAGCCTGGTCGGCCGGCACGACACCCAGCACGACACCGACGAGAAGCGCCGCGAAGGCGACCAGATCATAGCGCCACCTGCCCCAGAGAAGCAGCGCGAAGACGCCGCCGAAAAGCGCGAACAAGATGATCTGGTCGGTGGTCATGGCGGCGCTCCCTCAAGAGATACCCAATCCGATCGTCAGGAAGGATGCAACGCGGTGGCAGGCTTGCGGGGTCCCGCGCCGCTCGTATAGAGAGGCGGGCGATCAAGGATACCTGTGGAGACCCTCATGGCCGGCCATTCGAAATGGGCAAACATCCAGCACCGCAAGGGCAAGCAGGATGCGGTGCGCGCCAAGCTGTTCTCGAAGCTGTCGAAGGAAATCACCGTCGCGGCCAAGATGGGCGACCCCGACCCCGACAAGAACCCGCGCCTGCGTCTGGCCGTGAAGGAAGCCAAGGCGAACTCGATGCCCAAGGAAAACATCGAGCGCGCGATCAAGAAGGCCGCGGGCGGTGACGTCGAGGCCTACGAGGAAATCCGCTACGAGGGCTACGGTCCGGGCGGCGTGGCGGTGATCGTCGAGGCGATGACCGACAACCGCAACCGCACCGCGTCGAACGTGAGGAGCTATTTCACCAAGTTCGGCGGCAACCTGGGCGAGACGGGGTCGGTCGCCTTCATGTTCGACCGCAAGGGCGAGGTGTTCTACCCTGCGAGCGTGGGCGACGCCGACACCGTCATGATGGCCGCCATCGAGGCCGGCGCCGAGGATGTCGAAAGCGATGACCAAGGGCACTGGGTCTATTGCGCCGACACCGACCTGGCCGCGGTGACCAGCGCCCTGGAGGAGCGGCTGGGCGAAAGCGAGACGGCGAAGCTGGTCTGGAAGCCGAAGACGACGACCGAGCTGGACCTCGAGGGCATGCAGAAGCTGATGGCTCTGATCGAGCGGCTCGAGGATGACGACGACGTGCAGAACGTCACCGCCAACTTCGAGGCGACGGACGAGGTCATGGGAGCGCTCTAGCGCAGAAGGGCGGCCCTTGCAGCGCGCCGAACGGCGCGCGTCACGGGGTCCATAGCGTCGCGCATCAGGCGGCTGACCTGCCAGGTCAGGGCTGTGTCGAAGGGCAGGTCCGCCAATGCGACCAGCCGCCCCGCGGCGATATGGTGGCGCACCAGAACCTCGGGATTCATCCCCCAGCCCATCCCGGCCAGCGCCGCCTCGACGAACGCCGTGGAGGACGGCAGGTAGTGCGTGGTCAGGGTCACATCCTGCCCGCAGGCGGCGCGCGCCCAGTCGCGTTGCAGCCTGTCCTTGGCATCGAAGGTCAGCGCGGGCGCGGCCGACAGCGCAGCGGCGGTGAGCCCGTCGGGGAACCAGCGGGACACGAAGGCCGGGCTGGCCGTGGCGACATAGCGCAGCCGACCCAGCGGAACCGCGTCGCACCCCTGGACCGGCTGGCCCTGCGCGGTGACGGCGGCCGAAACCTCGCCGCGCCTGAGCCAGTCGGCGGAGTGGTCCTGGTCGTCCACGACGACATGGAACATGAGCCCCTCGACCGCGGCCAGCGCGGGGACGAGCCAGGTGGCGAGGCTGTCGGCATTGACCGCGATCCGGACGGCGGGGCGTGCGGCGCGGGTCGCGCCCAGGTCTTCCACCAAGGCGGCTTCCAGCAGGCGCACGTCCTCCACGTGGCGGGCGAGGCGACGGCCGGTGTCGGTTCCGGTGCAGGGCTGCCCGCGCAGGACCAGAACCGCGCCCATCCGTTCCTCGAGCGACTTGATGCGCTGCGACACGGCCGAGGGCGTGACGCCCAGCTCTGCCGCCGCGCGGTCGAAGCTGCCAGTGCGAAGCACGGCGGACAGGGTGGCCAGCGAAGGGTAGTCGAAGTCCTTAAGCATGGCTAATCCCAATTCATTCAGATTAATTCGACTAACGATCAAGGGGTCGCTAGACAAGCCCGGGCCGCGACAGGCGCGACCCGGAGAAGGATTTGACAATGGCCGCTGCGACCGCCGGATTCCTGCTGGGCTTCAGCCTGATCCTCGCCATCGGGGCGCAGAATGCTTTCGTGCTGCGCCAGGGGCTCAGGGGCGAGCATGTCTTCGCCATCTGCATGACCTGCGCGGTGTCGGACGCTCTGCTGATCGCGCTGGGGGTCAGCGGCGCCTCGGCGCTGGCCGCGACGGCGCCCTGGCTGATCGAGGTGCTGCGCTGGGGCGGGGCGGCCTTCCTTCTGGCCTATGGCATGCGCAGCCTGCGTGCGGCCTGGATCGGGGGCGAGGCGCTGGTTCCGTCATCGGCCAATGCGGGGGCGCTGTCGGCGGCCCTGGGCACCTGCCTGCTGCTGACCTGGGCCAATCCGCATGTCTATCTCGACACCGTGGTGCTGATCGGGTCGGTCGCCGCAGCCTGGCCGGGGGCAGAGGCTGCCTTCGGCGCCGGCGCGGCCCTGGCGTCGGTCGTCTTCTTCTTCTCGCTGGGCTATGGCGCGCGGGCGCTGGCACCGCTTTTCGCACGGCCGGAATCATGGCGCGTGCTGGAGGCGGTCGTGGGCGTGACGATGTGGACCATCGCCGCGGGGCTGATCTTCACGACCTGACGGGTTGCCCCCGTTCCCCGCCTGGGCATAAGTCGGCGCATGACCGCCACAGAGGCCCTGCCCGCCCAACGCCCGCTTGCCGGCATCCTGTGGATGCTGGCGACGGGCGCCTGCTTCGTCGCGGTGACGGCCATCGTCAAGCACGTGGGCTCGGACATGCCCGCGGCGCAATCCGCCTTCCTGCGCTATGCTCTGGGACTCGTGTTCCTGATCCCGATGATCCGGCCGATGATCGCGGCGCGGCTGTCGCGGCGGGCACTGGGGCTGTTCGGTCTGCGCGGGGCGGTCCATACGGTCGGGGTGATCTGCTGGTTCTACGCGATGACGCAGATCCCCATCGCCGAGGTCACGGCGATGAATTACCTCAACCCGGTCTATGTCACGCTGGGCGCGGCGCTGTTTCTGGGCGAGAAGCTGGCGCTGCGGCGCATCCTGGCGGTGGCCATGGCCCTTGTGGGCGCGCTGGTGATCCTCAGGCCGGGCTTTCGCGAGCTTTCGCCGGGCCATGTCGCGATGATCTTCACCGCGATATTCTTCGCAGCCTCCTACCTGATCGCGAAGCTGATGTCGGGCGAGGCCAGCGCGGCGGTCGTCGTGGGCATGCTGTCGGTGACGGTGACGATCGGCCTGGCTCCCTTCGCGGCGGCGGTCTGGGTCACGCCTACCTGGGACCAGATCGGCTGGCTGTTCCTGGTCGCGGCTTTCGCCACGGCGGGGCACTACACGATGACACTGGCCTTCGCGGCCGCGCCCGTGACGGTGACGCAGCCGGTGACCTTCCTTCAGCTAGTCTGGGCGGTGACGCTGGGCGCCGTCGTCTTCGGCGAGCCGGTGGATGGCTGGGTCGTGGCCGGCGGGGCGATCATCATGGCGTCGGTCATGTTCATCACCTGGCGCGAGGCGGTGGTGAAGCGCCTTGCCGTCACGTCGACGGCGCCGGAGACCAAGGTCTGATCGGTCAGACCGCGCGTTCGCCCGCGACCCAGACCGCCCTGATCGCCCGGTCGTCGCCCATCATGATCGTGGGAAAGAGCGCCTCCCACAGGTCGGCGGCGCGCGCGCTGCGCTGCGCGATGGCGGGGGTCGAGGCAAGGTCGACGGCGACAAGGTCGGCCTCGTAGCCCGGTGCAAGACGACCGATCTTGTCGCCGATGCGCAGGGCCTGCGCCGACCCGGCCGTGGCCAGCCACCAGAGTTGCGCCGGGTGCAGCGCGGTGCCGCGCAGTTGCGCGACCTCGTAGGCCGCGGCCATCGTGCGCAGCATCGAGAACGAGGACCCGCCGCCGGTGTCCGTGGCGAGGCCGATGGTCTGCCCGGCGGTCTTCAGCCCTGCCATGTCGAACAGGCCCGACCCGATGAACGTGTTCGACGTCGGGCAATGGATCAGCGCGGCCCCAACCTCGAGCAGGCGGTCGCGCTCGCGCGGTTCGAGGTGGATCGCATGGCCGAAGACCGCGCCAGGTCCCAGCAGGCCTGCCGCCTCGTAGGTGTCGAGGTAGTCGCGCGCATCCGGGAAGAGGTTGCGGACCCAGGCGATTTCATCGACCTGCTCGGAAAGGTGGGTCTGCATCAGGCAGTCGGGGTGTTCGGCCCAGAGCGCACCCAGGGCACGAAGCTGCTCGGGGGTGGAGGTCGGCGAGAAGCGAGGCGTGACGACATAGGACAGCCGCCCGCGGCCGTGCCAGGTGTCCAGCAGGGCCTTGGACTCGTCGTAGGCGCGCTGCGCCGTGTCCCGCAGCATCTCGGGCGCGTTGCGGTCCATGCAGGTCTTGCCGGCAAAGGCGCGCAGGCCCAGCCGATCGGCCTCGGCGAAGAAGGCATCGACGCTCTCGGGGTGGATCGTGCAATAGCTGGCCACAGTCGTCGTGCCATTGGCCAGCGTCAGCTCCAGATAGCGGCGCGCAATCTCGTTCGCATAGGCGCGGTCGAAGAAGCGGCTTTCCTCGGGGAAGGTGTAGGTGTTCAGCCAGTCGATCAGGCGCTTGCCCCAGGAGGCGATGATCGCGGTCTGGGGGTAGTGTGCGTGGGCGTCAACGAAGCCGGGGGAGATCAGCGCGTGCCCCATGTCCTCGACCACGGCCCGGGGGTAGCGCGACCTCAGCACGTCGGCGGGGCCGACATCGCGGATCACACCATTCTCCACCAGCACCGCGCCGTGGGTTTCCACCGTTGCCGCATCATCCGGGGGAACCGCGAAAGGGTCGTGGGCAAAGGCAATCGTCTGCCCGAGAATGAGACGCATCGTTACGCACCGGTCATGTCATTGCGGCGATCATAGCGGCCTGCCGATCCAACGTAAGGGCCTGCTTGCCGGTTGCGCCGCCGGACCTTTCGTTTAAGGTCCGCGCAAACTTACGGAGGGGTGCATGGCCGAAGCCGAGGACGAGCCGGAAGAGCGTGAAGAGGACGCCTACGGCCTCGACCCCGAGACGGTCGAGGCGGTGCTGGATGCCGTCGAGGCGGGCGACGCCGGGCGGGTGACGGAACTTCTTGACCCGCTGCATGCCGCAGACATCGCCGACATCCTCGAGCAGATCGGTCCGGCCGAACGCCGGGCGCTGATCGACCTGTGGTCGGGCCAGATCGACGGCGAGATCCTTTCCGAGCTGGAAGAGACGGTCCGCGAGGAGGTGATCGAATACCTTCCGCGCGAGGTGCTGGCCGAGGCGGTGCGGGAACTCGACTCGGACGACGTCGTGGACCTGCTGGAAGACCTCGAGGCGCCGACCCAGGAGATGATCCTGGACGCGCTGGAGGAAAGCGACAGGGCCGCGGTCGAACAGTCCCTGACCTACCCGGAATACTCCGCCGGCCGCCTGATGCAGCGCGAGGTGGTGACCGCGCCCGAACACTGGACCGTGGGCGAGACCATCGACTTCCTGCGGGCCGAGGAATGGCTGCCCGACCAGTTCTACCACGTGATCCTGGTCGACCCGAAGCACCGGCCGGTGGGCTACGTCACGCTGGGCAAGCTGCTCGCGTCGAAACGAGAGACGAAGCTGACCGACATCACCGAGGACAGCTTCCGCACCATCGGCGTGCTGGAGGAGGAAGGCGACGTCGCCTATGCGTTCAACCAGTACCACCTGATCTCGGCGCCCGTGGTGGACGAGGACGACCGCCTGGTCGGCGTCATCACCATCGACGACGCGATGAACGTGCTGGACGAGGAGCACGAGGAAGACATCCTGCGTCTTGCGGGCGTCGGCGACGAAAGCCTGTCCGACCGGGTGATCGAGACCGCCAAGCTGCGCTTCGTGTGGCTGTTCGTGAACCTGCTGACGGCGATCCTGGCGTCTGTCGTGATCGGGTTCTTTTCCGACACGATAGAGACCTTCGTGGCGCTTGCGGTGCTGATGCCCATCGTCGCCTCGATGGGCGGGAACGCCGGGACACAGTCGATGACGGTCGCGGTGCGGTCCATCGCGACACGCGACCTTACGGTGCAGAACGCCTGGCGGGTGATCCGGCGCGAGGTCGCGGTGGGCGCGATCAACGGGCTGGGCTTCGGGATCATCATGGCCGTCGTGGCCGGGCTTTGGTTCGGGGTGCCGATGCTGTCCGCGGTCATCGCCGTGGCGATGCTGCTGACGCTGATCGCGGCGGCACTGGGGGGTATCGTCATTCCGATCCTTCTGGACCGGTTCGGCATCGACCCGGCGCTCGCCTCGGGACCATTCGTGACGACGGTGACCGACGTGGTGGGCTTCTTCGCCTTCCTCGGGCTGGCCGCGGCGCTTCTGCTGTGACCCTGGCCGAGGACAAGGCCGCCGCCCGCAAGGCCGCCTTCGCGCGGCGGCGCGCGGCGTTCGATGCGGGCAAGGGGACGGACGCCTCGCGGCTGCTCAGGTCGGCGCTTGAAGGTCACGCCGGCAAGGTCCTGTCCGGCTACATGGCGATGCGGACCGAGATCGACCCCCTGCCCGCGATGGCCGCCCATGCGGGACGGGTCTGCGTGCCTGTCATACGCGGCAAGGGCCTGCCGCTGGACTTCCGCGCCTGGACGCCCGAGGCCGAGATGGTCGACGGCGAGTTCGGCGCGCAGATCCCGGCAATCGGCGACTGGCTTGTGCCCCAGGTTCTGATCGTGCCGCTGGTCGCCTTCGACCGGCGCGGCCATCGGCTGGGATATGGCGGGGGGTTCTACGACCGCACGCTGGCGGGCCTGCGCGCCCTCGGGCCGGTCACGGCCATCGGTTTCGCCTGGTCGGCGCAGGAGGCGGCGGAGGTGCCGACCGACGACACCGACCAGAAGCTCGATCTGATCGTGACCGAGCGCGAAGTGATCGCGCCCGCCTGACGGCTACCCCTCGGCCAGTCGCCGTGCGAGCGCGCTCTGCCGTTCGAGGACGCGCGGCAGGTCGATGGTGGCCACCTGCCCCTCTGCAACGACACGCCGCCCTTCGACGAAGAGATCGCGCACCCGGTTCGGCCCGCACAGAAGCAGCGCGCCCACGGGGTCCCAGGCCCCCGCGGCCTCGACCCCCGACAGGTCCCAGATCGCGATGTCGGCGCGCATCCCCGGGGCGATGGCCCCGCAATCGTCCCGGCCCAGGACCTCTGCCCCGCCGCGGGTGGCGATGAACAGCGCCTCACGCACACCCATCGCGTCAGCCCCGTTCGCGACGCGCTGAAGCAGCATCGCCTGCCGTGCCTCGGCCACGAGGTTGCCCGCGTCGTTCGAGGCCGAACCGTCCACGCCCAGCCCGACCTTGACGCCCGCGTCGCGCATGGACCGCACCGGCGCGATCCCCGAGCCCAGCCGGCAGTTGGAACAGGGGCAATGCGCGACGCCCGTATGGCTGCGGGCAAAGAGGCCGATCTCGCCCGCGTCCAGCTTTACGCAATGCGCGTGCCAGACATCCGCGCCGGTCCAGCCCAGATCCTCGGCATACTGGCCGGGGCGACAGCCGAACTGGGCGAGCGAATAGGCCACGTCCTCGTCGTTCTCGGCCAGGTGGGTGTGCAGCATCACGCCCTTGTCGCGGGCCAGAAGGGCGGCGTCGCGCATCAGCCCGCGACTGACCGAGAAGGGCGAACAAGGCGCGACGCCCACGCGCACCATCGCGCCCGGGCGGGGATCGTGGAAAGCATCGATGACGCGGATGCAGTCGTCCAGGATCGCCGCCTCACGCTCGACCAGCAGGTCGGGGGGCAGGCCGCCCTGGCTTTCGCCGATGCTCATCGCGCCGCGAGTCGGGTGGAAGCGCAGGCCAATTTCGGCCGCGGCCTCGATGGTGTCATCGAGCCGCGCACCGTTCGGGAAGAGGTAGAGGTGATCCGAGGTCAGCGTGCAGCCCGACAGCGCCAGCTCTGCCAGACCCGCCAGCGCGGAGACGCGCATCTCCTCGGGCCCCATGCGCGCCCAGATCGGATAGAGCGTGCGCAGCCAGCCGAACAGAAGCGCGTCCTGCCCGCCGGGCACCGCGCGCGTGAGCGTCTGGTAGAGGTGATGGTGCGTGTTCACGAGACCCGGCGTCACCACACAGCCGACCGCCGAGACGACCTCGGCCCCGTCGGCGGAAAGATTGATGCCGATCTCCGAGATCACCCCGTCGCGCAGACGGACATCGCCACCGGCCAGTTCCCGGCGGTCATCGTCCATCGTGACGACCGACGCGGCGGCGCGGATCAGGACATGGCTCATGCCGACGCCAGGATCTCCAGCGCCGCGCGGTGGATCTCGGGATTCGCTGCGGCCACGACGCGACCGCCGTCCAGCGCGGGCCGTCCCTCCCAGTCGGTCACGATCCCGCCTGCGGCCTCGATCACCGCGATCGGGGCGACGACGTCATAGGCGTGCAGACCGGCCTCGACCACCAGGTCGATCTGGCCCGCCGCCACCAGCGCGTAGGCATAGCAGTCCGTGCCATATCGCGTCAGGCGCACGTGGGCGGCAAGGCGATGGAAGGCGCGGCCTTCCTCCTCCGTGCCGACCTCGGGGAAGGTGGTGAAGAGGATCGCCTGGGACAGTGGCCGGGCCGGGCGTGCGGCGAGCGGGGTCACCCCCCTCGGTCCGGATACTTCGGCCACGCCCAGCCCGCCGACGAAGCGTTCGCCGATATAGGGCTGGTCGATGATGCCCAGGACCGCGCCCTTCGCCTCGCGCAGGCCGACCAGAACCCCCCAGGTGGGGGTGCCTGACAGGAAACCGCGTGTCCCGTCGATCGGGTCCAGGATCCAGGTCAGGCCGGATGTGCCGGTTGTCTTGCCGAATTCCTCGCCGAGGATGGCGTCCTGCGGGCGGCGGCGTTCAAGGATCGCGCGCATCGCCTCTTCCGAGGCGCGGTCGGCGGCTGTGACGGGATCGAAACGGTCGCCTTCCTTGCTGTCCGCGGACAAGTCGGGGCGGCGGAAATGCGCAAGCGTTGCCGCCCGCGCCGCATTTGCCAGCTCGTTGGCTACATCGAGCAGTTCGAGCCGTTCGGCTTCAGAAAACACCATGGGCCTGCCTTTCCCGCGGGGCAGCATCGCCCCGCAGGCTGGCATAGCGCCTTCAGGCGGCGTCGCTCAAGACGCGCGCGAGGTCGAACAGGCGACGGCGCTGCTGTTCGGGGATGGCGTAGTACGACCGCACCAGTTCCAGCGCTTCCTTGTCGGCGAGGATATCGCCCGGCAGGTCAGAATCGACCTTTCCAGCGGCATCCATGCCTTCGAAGAAATAGCTGACCGGCACGCCGAGAGCTCCCGCAATGTCCCAGAGACGCGATGCGCTGATCCGGTTCATCCCGGTTTCGTACTTCTGGATTTGCTGAAACTTGATGCCGACGCTTTCGGCGAGCTGCTGTTGCGTCATTCCGGCCAACCAGCGGCGGTGACGCACCCTCTTTCCGACGTGGACATCAACTGGGTGTGGCATTCGCGTATCTCCTGCACTTCAATCATTACATCGAGACGGCTGTCTCGTTCGCTACACGCACATGACGGATGAGCAGACGCATCCTCACATTCATATGCTGAAAGAGGGATACACGTTTCGCGGGAAAAATCCAAGGCCGCTCAGCGCAAGGCGTTGAAAACGGGCAGCGCCGCGTTGCGCCGCTTGTCGGCCCCGCACGCGCATGGGTAGAACGCGATGGTCTGAACGAGGGGAGAACTGCGGTCATGAAAGCCTTTGGAATATCCGACTGGGGCGCCCCCCCGACCTATCTCGAACTCCCGGCCAGAGGCGTTGATTCGGGCGAGATTTCCGTTGCGATCGAAGCCTGTGGCCTGAACTTCGCGGACCTTCTCATGATGGAGGGGCGGTATCAGGAAAAGCCCTGTCTACCTGTCGTTTTGGGCATGGAGGTCGCCGGCCGGGTGACTGCGGTCGGACCGGGGGTCGAGACCTTCCACGAGGGCGATCCCGTCGTCGTCTTCGCCGGAACAGGCGGCCTTGCCGAAACGGGTTGTTTCCAGGCCAAGCGCGCCGTTCCCCTGCCCGAGGGCATGCCGATGACGCTGGCCGCGGGATTTCCCATCGCTTACGGCACGACTCACCTGGCGCTTTCGCACCGCGCGCGACTCACTCAGGGCGAGACGCTCCTGGTCCTCGGGGCCGCCGGCGGCGTGGGGCTGACGGCGGTCGAGGTCGGCAAGCTGATGGGCGCGCGGGTGATCGCCGTGGCACGCGGGCCCGAGCGGCTGGAGGTCGCGCGTGCGGCCGGCGCCGACCACGTCATCGACAGCGACAACTCCGACCTGCTGGCCGAACTGAAGGCGCTCGGCGGGGTCGACGTCGTCTATGACCCGGTTGGGGGCGCACAGTTCGAAGCCGCCTTCCGCGCTGCACGCCCCGAGGCGCGCATCGTCGTGATCGGTTTCGCCTCCGGGCAGGTTCCGCAGGTCAAGGCGAACCACCTGCTGGTCAAGAACCTGACGCTGATCGGGCTCTACTGGGGCGGCTACATGGATTTCCGACCCGACCTTGTGGCGGACAGCCTGCGCACGCTGCTCGGCTGGTATTCCGAAGGGCGCCTCAGCCCGCACGTCAGCCATGTGCTGCCGTTCGACCGCGCAGCCGAAGGGTTCGACCTTCTGCGGCAGCGGAAGGCAACCGGCAAGGTCGTGATAAGCCTGAGATGAATTCCGTGAAAGCGCTCGCTGCGCTGTTGACTCGCGCCGCCGCCTGAGTAAAAGGCGGGCTTCAGGATTTTTGCGGTGCGCCATCAGGTTTGCGCCGCCGAAGCGGAGAGACATGCGATGGCGAAGCCGACGACGATCAAGATCCGGCTGAACTCGACGGCGGGCACCGGGCACTTCTACGTGACCAAGAAGAACGCGCGCACTATGACCGAGAAGTTCTCGATCAAGAAATACGACCCCGTCGTGCGCAAGCACGTGGAATACAAGGAAGGCAAGATCAAGTAAGATCGCCTTGCCTGAGCGTTCCGGGGCCGTGCCGCCTGGCGCGGCCCTTTGCTTTTTCCGCCCGCGAACCTCGGCCAGCCCTTTATCCTGATGCGGCGCGGCTTAGTTTCGGGCGATGACCACGACCTATGCCATCCGTCTTGCCACACCGGCCGACCTTGCCGCGGTCGATGCGCTGCTGGCATCGTCCTACCCGAGGCTGCTGGCACGGGATTACCCGCCCTCGGTGCTGGTGACGGCCCTGCCGGTGATTTCGCGCGCGCGCCCCGAGCTTCTGGCGAGCGGCAGCTACTTCCTGGCGGAAGCGCCCGATGGCGCGATCGTCGGGGCAGGAGGCTGGACTGCGGGTGCCCCGTCGGACGGGAGGGTAAGAAACCGGACCGGGCAGATCCGCCATGTGGTGACGGACCACCGGCACACCCGCCGGGGGATTGCGGCGGCGATCATGGCGCAGGTGTTCGACCAGGCGACCAGGGCCGGCGTGCGCCGGATGGGATGCCTGGCGACCCGCACGGCGGTCCCGTTCTACGCCTCGCTGGGCTTCCGCGCGGTGGGGCCGATCGAAGTTACCCTCCGGCCCGGGATAAGCTTCCCGGCGGTGCAGATGGTGCGGACCATGTGAAAAGGGCCGGGGTTTCCCCCGGCCCGTGCCACCATGTGAGACTTTCGGTCCGCCTTATTCCCGGTTCCCGAGGAACTGGAGCAGGAACATGAACATGTTGATGAAGTCGAGGTAGAGGTTCAGCGCGCCCATGATCGCGGACTTGCCCAGCCACTCCTGATCCATCGCCTGCGCGTGCTGGATGTAGTCGGTCTTGATCCGCTGCGTGTCGTAGGCGGTAAGACCGGCGAAGATCAGCAGGCCGATGACCGAGATCGCGAAGGCGATCGCGGGCGAGCCCAGGAAGATGTTCACGATCGACGCGACGATCAGGCCGATCACGCCCATGATCAGGAACGCGCCCCAGCCCGAGATGTCCTTCTTCGTGGTGTAGCCCCAGAGCGACAGGCCCGCGAAGGCGATCGAGGTGACAAGGAACGTCTGCGCGATCGAGATCCCGGTGAAGACCGCGAAGATCCAGCTGAGCGACAGGCCCATCACCGCGGCGAAGGTGTAGAAGAAAAGCTGTGCACCGGCCGCCGACAGGCGGTTGATCATCGCGCCGAAGGCGAAGACCATGATGAGGGGCGCGAACATGATGACCCAGCCCAGGATGTTCGGACGCATGGTCATCGGGTCGCGGAAGATGGACAGCAGCTCGGGCGACGAGCCGACTGCCCAGGCAACCAGCGCGGTCAGCAGCATGCCGACCGACATCGTGCCGTAAACCTTGTTCATGTGGGCGCGAAGGCCCTCGTCGATCTGCGCGGTGCGGACGCCCGCGGTGCCGCTGCGGATCGTCTGATACTCTGCCATTGAAGCCTCCGAACTGGTCCCTGTTGCCGCCCCGGCTGGAACCGGGTCGGGGATGGCAAAAATATTGGAAGCCGCGCCCGTCATTTCAAGAGATTTATGAGGCAAATCGTCAGGTTTGCCGGAAGCCGTGCCGCATCACCTCAGCCAGTGGGCGGGAACGTCCCAGGCGGGCCGTTCGACCTCACGATGGGCTTCGGCGGCGCTGATCCCTACGTCTTTCAGCAGTTCCGGTGACAGTTTGGCCAGCGCGCGCCGCTGACGCCGTGCCGCGAGGGCGAGAGCGATCAGCGTCCATGTGCCGGTTCCCTTGCGGAGCGTTCGCAGGATGGGGAGGGCGGTTGTGCGGCTCATGTCGGGCTTCCTTCTCGTTTGGTGATTTCGGACCAAGCATCCATGAAGATGCTTGATATGGATGCGCCCTTGTGATCCATTTGTGAAACGAATGATTTTGACGCAAATCATCACGAGGCGGAATATGTCCCGAAATCTCGACCTGACCGCGCTCCGGTCCTTCGTTGCCGTGGCCGACGCCGGTGGCGTGACCCGGGCCGCCGGGTTCCTGAACCTGACGCAATCGGCCGTCTCGATGCAGATCAAGCGGCTCGAGGAGGCGCTGGACCTGGCACTGCTCGATCGGACGGGCCGCGGTGTCGCGCTGACTCCCTCCGGCGAACAGCTTCTGAGCTACGCGCGCAGAATGGTGGCGCTGAACGACGAGGCCTGGACGCGGCTGACCTGCCAGAGCCACGAGGGCGAGATCGTCCTGGGCGTGCCGCATGACATCGTCTACCCGGCCATTCCGCAGGTCCTCCAGCGCTTCGCGGCCGGGTTCCCGCGGATGCGCGTGCAGCTGGTTTCGTCGTTCACCGTCACGCTCAAGGCGGAATTCGCGCGGGGTGCGGCGGACCTGATCCTGACGACGGAAGATGACTGTGACAGGGGCGGCGAGACGCTGGCCAATCCTCGCCTGATGTGGGTCGGCGCACCGGGCGGGACGGCGTGGAAACAGCGCCCCCTGCGCCTGGCCTTCGAGGAGGCGTGCATCTTCCGCGCGTCGGTCATCCGCGCGCTCGATCGCGCCGGGATCGACTGGGAGATGTCCGTGAACACCACGCAGCCGCGCGCGATCGAGGCGATCGTAAGCGCCGACCTGGCCGTTCACGCCGCGCTGGAGGGCGCCTGCCCGCCCTACATGGAGCCCATCGCCCACGGCGGCGCCCTGCCCGACCTGCCCGCCAAGAAGATCAACCTTTACGTCAAGGACGCCGACCGCAGCGGGCCGGTCGTGGCACTGGCCGACATGGTGCGGGACGCCTGGAAGATGCGAGAGAGCGCGCGGACGGCCTATAAGCCGGATTCTGTCCGCGGCGTCGCCGCCGCTGGATGACCATTCCTCTCGTCCGCGCGTCGCCGCGCGGCTTTAGCTGCCAACCCGGGCCTCTCGGGCCGAAGCCGCCCTGCGCGCCCGTATCCCCGAGGGGACGTGACCCGCGCGAGGCCCCTATTTGGCATTGCTCCCGGTGGGGCTTGCCGTGCCGGTCCTGTTGCCAGTCCCGCGGTGGGCTCTTGCCCCACCGTTTCACCCTTGCCCCCGCTTGCGCGAGGGCGGTCTGTTTTCTGTGGCGCTTTCCCTCGGGTTACCCCGGCCGGGCGTTACCCGGCACCGTCGCTTCGTGGAGTCCGGACTTTCCTCGGGTGTTGCCACCCGCGGCCATCCGGCCATCCGCGCTCCCCGCATCTAGGAGGTCGCAGCCCCGCGGTCAACGGGATAGCGCCGGGCGAGCCAGGCAGCGATCCCCATGTCGAGGGGCGACAGAGGACCCGTCGCGCCGGGCCGGAACCGCAGGCGGAAGGCGCGAAGCAGGTCTTCGGCCCCGACATCCGCCGTATAGCCATGGCAGCGGAGCAGGGCGACGAAGCCCTCGGGCTCGGGCGTGACGGGCTCGGGTGCTTCGGGCCAGACCGACAGCCCGCCCAGCGCCAGCCGACGCCAGTCGAAACGCGGCCCCGGGTCGATCTTGCGGCCCGGCGCGCAGTCGGAGTGGGCGATGACGCGTTCGGGCTTGATGCCGTGGCGGGAAAGGATGCCGGCCAGAAGCCCTTCCAACGCGGTCATCTGCGCCGCGGCGAACGGGGCATTGCCGGTGTTCGCAAGCTCGATGCCGATGGAGGCGGAATTGACATCGCGCACCGGCCCCCACGCACTCGCCCCGGCGTGCCAAGCACGGCGACCTTCGTCGACCAGTCGGAAGACACGCCCGTCCTCCGCCACCAGGTAATGCGCCGAGACCTCGAATTCGGTGGCGCAAAGCCGGTCCAGCGCAGCCTCGGCCGTCGCCATCGCGGTGTAGTGCAGGACGACGAGTTCCGGACGCAGGCCGCCCCTGCGGTCACCGTGGTTCGGTGACGGCCGGTCGATCACTTCGCCACCGCCGGCCACTCAGTTCCGGATGTTGCGGAACGGCGCGGGGTTCCACCTGCACGCATAACCGTCCCCGTCCGGGTCGAGACCGAGGGAATCCCGCTCGGGCCCGCCACGGCGCAGGAATTCCTCCTGCGCCAGCCCGTCGGAGGGGAACCGGGCGCAGGCGCGTTCGAAACGCACGCCGGAGAGGATGCCGCTTCGACGATAGACCTGCTGGCCGACCGGGTGGGTCGTGGCCAGGGCGAAGGCCGCGATGTTGGCGCCGACGTTCACCGTGGCAGGCGGTGCGGCAACCGCAGGGGCTGCCACCGGCTCCTGCGGTGCAGGAGCAAGCGCGGACAGGGGCTCCGACACCGGGGGTAGCGCGGCCTGGGGCGCGGCCGGCGCCGAGGCGACGCCCAGGGCAGCCATCGTATCTGCGGCGACCGATTGCCCGGGCGTTCCCGGCCGAGGCGCGGCCGCGACCGTGACGGTCGAAGCACCTGTCGTCGGCGCGGTCTCTGCAATGCGTGGCTCGGTCGGGACGACGGACGGCCCGCGCGCCAGCGCCGCGCGCTGCTGCTGGTAGAGCGAATAGTCCTGGAACCCGACGCCCCTTTGCGTCTCCTCAACGGTCGGATTGCAGGCCGCAAGGCCAAGAATCACGGCTGTGACTGCCAGACCGCGCCTCATTGGCGCCCCCGATAGGTTGTCCTTTTCGAACATCCTACCACCATTTCTGCGGTTTTGAAACGAAACCGGCATCGGCTTCCAGTCGATACGCGACATTCAGAAGTTCAGCCTCATCCCAGGGGCGGCCGATCAGCTGAAGGCCCATCGGCAGACCCTTGGCGTCAAGCCCCGCCGGAACCGAGATGCCGGGCAGGCCGGCCAGGTTGACCGTAACGGTGAAGACGTCGTTCAGGTACATCTCGACCGGATCGGCATTGGCCATGTCGCCCAGACCGAAGGCCGATGACGGCGTCGTGGGGGTAAGGATCGCGTCGACGCCCTGCGCGAAGGCGTCCTCGAAGTCGCGCTTGATAAGCGCGCGGACCTTGCGGGCGCGGTTGTAATAGGCGTCGTAGAAACCCGCCGACAGCACGTAGGTGCCGATCAAGATGCGGCGCTTGACCTCGGCACCGAAGCCCTCGGCGCGGGTCTTCTCGTACATCTCGGTGATGCCGTCGCCCTGCGCCAGCTTCGCGCGAAGTCCATAGCGCACACCGTCATAGCGGGCGAGGTTCGACGACGCCTCGGCCGGCGCGATGACATAGTAGGCAGGCAGCGCGTATTTCGTGTGCGGCAGCGTGATGTCGACGATCCGCGCGCCAGCGGCCTTCAGCATCTCGGCCCCGTCGGACCAGAGCTTCTCGATCTCGGCGGGCATGCCGTCCATCCGGTATTCGCGCGGGATGCCGATGGTCTTGCCGCGGATGTCGCCGGTCAGCGCGGCCTCGAAATCCGGCACGGGAATCTCGGCCGAGGTGGAGTCCTTCGGGTCCGGACCGGCCATCGCCTGAAGCATGATCGCCGCATCGCGCACGGTCTTGGTCATCGGCCCCGCCTGGTCGAGCGACGAGGCGAAGGCGACGATGCCCCAGCGGCTGACCCGGCCATAGGTCGGCTTGATCCCAACGATGCCGGTGAAGGCGGCGGGCTGGCGGATCGACCCGCCGGTGTCGGTGCCGGTGGCCGCCAGGCACAAGTCGGCCGCGACCGCCGCCGCCGAACCGCCGGAGGACCCGCCCGGGGTCAGCGCCGTGTCGTCGCCGTCGCGCCGCCAGGGGTTCACGGCGTTGCCGTAGCAGGACGTCTCGTTGGAACTGCCCATGGCGAATTCGTCCATGTTCAGCTTGCCCAGCATCACCGCGCCTTCGGCCTTCAGCTTCGCGGTCACGGTCGATTCGTATTCCGGGCGGAACCCTTCCAGGATCCGGCTTGCCGCCTGGCTCGGCACGCCTTCGGTACAGAACAGGTCCTTGATGCCGACGGGAATCCCGCACATCGCGGGGGCGTCGCCGGCCTTCAGCCGTTCGTCAGCCGCGCGGGCACGGTCGAGCGCGATATCCGGCGTCGGGTGCACGAAGGCGTTGAGCGCCTGACCCGCGTCCATCGCGGCCAGACAGGCCATGGTAAGGTCGACGGAGGTCAGCTCGCCCTTGCGAAGCGCGCTGCGCGCCTCGGCGATGGTCAGCGTGTTGGGCGTCATTCCACCACCTTCGGCACGGCAAAGAACCCCTCGCGGGCGTCGGGGGCGTTCGACAGGATGCGTTCCTGCATGCCGCCATCCGTCACGTCATCGGCCCGACGCTTGAGGCGCATCGGCGTGACCGACACCATCGGCTCGACGCCGTCGACATTCACCTCGTTCAGCTGCTCCATGAAGGTCAGGATGCCGGACAGCTCGTTCGCCAGGCCGGGCAAGTCTTCCTCGGGCACGGCGACGCGGGCGAGCTTGGCCACGCGGCGCGCGGTGTCGATGTCGATGGACATGTCGCCTCCTTACGGGATCGCAGGGCGGTTTAGCGCCGTGCACCCCGCTCTGCAAGGACATGGCGGCGGTAGACCTCGATCATCCAGCCGAGCATGAGGCCGTTCAGCAGGTGCCACATGAAATGCGTGCCCAGCGGCACTGCGGCGCAGACGGAGGCATCGATCGACCGGAAGAACAGGGAGACGACCAGGATGCCCGCACCGATCGCCAGCCCGCGCGCGGTGTCCGGGTGGCGCCGGCGCAGGAACAGCGCGGTCAGCGCGATCAGAAGGGGGACGGGCCAGTAGAAGGCCGAGACCTCGAAGAAAGGCAGCGCCCGAAAGACCGGCGTCAGCAGCATGGCGTAAGGGACGAAGGCGGCCGTGCCCGCCAGCGCGGCCCAAGGGGGCAGATGCCAGAAGTGGAGGTTGGCGGCGAACAGGTAGACCAGGATGAAGACAACGATCGGAACGACATCGGCTGTCGCCGCCCACGCCGTGGCATGGGTGTGAAAGAGATACGACCCGACCCCGATGGCGGCGAGGATCAGGCAAAGCCCCCGCGCCAGCGGCAGCCCGCTTGAGCGCCGCCACATCACCGCCGCCGCAATGAGAAAGGCAAGGTTGGTGAGCGCGTTGACTGGCTCGGACCAGTAGGAGGGGTCGGTCCGTTCGCAATAGGCGTCGATGGCGGCGAAGGGGTTCATGGTCTCGCGGGTGCGGTGTTGACGGGTCGTTCTGCAGACAGCGCCCAAAGGAACAGGGCCGTGGCGGCGGCGTTCGCCAGGTGCCAGGCGAAGTGCGTCCCGATGGGCAGGGCGTCGCAGAGCGCACCATCCATCAGGCGAAACGGAAGGCCGGCGCCAAGGACGACTGCACCCGAAACCAGAAGGACTGCGCGATCCCGCGCCACCTTCACGGCAAGCACACCCGAAAGGGCCATGATGCAGGCCAAGACGACGAAGGTGTCGAACCGCATGCCGACACGCGGCGGCACGAGCTGCGGCAGGCCCATGCTCGATACCAGAACGGCGCCTGTTACCTCTCGCCGGAAGGGTGGGAGTTCGTTCTCGACCGA
>FWPV01002231.1_pt1 | contig 39014 bp, 29 predicted proteins | sample 2228371 | NCBI WGS metagenome assembly FWPV01 (sample SAMEA103939776, study PRJEB20133) | metagenome
TCCCATCCCGCGCGGTGTGTTCGAGATTGACTATGAGGTCGAACTTGCCACCGTGATAGGCAAATCGGCCAGGTACATCTCGCCGGTCGAGGCGCCGGCCTATATCCTGGGGTACTGCACGGCCAATGACATCAGCGCGCGCGAGCTGCAAAGACGCACTTCGCAGTGGCTTCTGGGAAAAACATCCGACAAATTCTGTCCGCTTGGCCCTTACCTGGTGACCGCCGACGAGATCGGCGATCCCCAGGCCCTCTATATCAAAAGTTGGCTCAACGGCGAGCTGCGCCAGAATTCCAACACCGCCGATATGGTCTTCAGTGTGGCGCAGATTATCAGCTACGCCAGTCGGTATATGACCCTCAAGCCCGGCGATGTCATTCTGACCGGCACGCCGGAGGGGGTTATCCTGGGGATGAAAGACAAAGTGTGGATGCGGGCCGGCGATGAGATTACGGTGGAAGTGGAAAGATTGGGAAAACTCACCAACCGTCTGGTTGCGGAGTAGTCTTGCGAATCGTCAGCTTGCGTCCGTGCTTGCGACGGGCAAGGTGAAACTGAAGCTAGTTCCGCCTTCCGGTGAGTTCTGCGCCGTGATTTTCTCTCCGTGGGCCTCGATGGCGAGCTTGCAGAAAGCCAGTCCTAGCCCGTGACCGCGCCCTGTGGACGTGCCGCTGACGAATTTCTCGAAGAGGCGCGGGAGAAGCGCCGAGGGAATGCCGGGGCCGCTGTCGCAAACCTCGATGCGCAGCCGCCGCGGATCGTTCTCCGTGCGTCTGGCGGTCAGCCGGATGAGGCCGTTTTGCGGCGTGAACTTGATGGCGTTGCCGAGCAGGTTCTCCAACACGCGGCTGATCAGAGCAACATCTGCCCGTACCGGCGGCAAGTCGCTGCTGACATCGTTATACACGTGCTGGGCTTTGTTTTGTACCAGGGGGGCAAGCGTTGTCAGCGTCTCGGCAACCAGCTCGTGGAGATCAAAAACCGTAGGTTGTAGGGATATTTGCCCTTTCTCAAGTTGGTTCACTTCCAGGATGGTGTTGATGAGGCTGAGCATTCGGCGGGCGTTGTTGAGCGCGATGTGGATAACGTATACTTGATTGTCGTTCATTGTATCCGCGGCCTCTGCCTCTAAAAGCTCAAGGCCGGTGTAGATCGCGCCGAGCGGATTGCGTAAATCGTGGATCAGAGTGTGGATCATGGTGTCCCGCAGTTGCTCGGCTTCACGTTGTGCCGTTACGTCAAGGACAAAGGCAATGACCAGTAATCCTTGAGGGGTGTGGCTAAATCCCAAGCTGATTTCTACCGGAAAGTTGCTGCCGTCTTTGCGCCGGCCATGGAGGACGAGATCGCTTCCCATAGGGCGGACGCGCGGACTGCGCATATATCCCGCGCAGTGTTGGAGGTGAAGCGCGCGTACTTCTTCAGGGATCAAGACTGTAAGCGGCTGGCCGATGATTTCTGCTTCAGTATAGCAGAATAGGAGCTGAGCAGCACGATTCATCAGAACGATCTTGCCCTGATCGTCTACGATGACGATGCCCAACGGCGCCGCTTCGAACAGCATACGGGTTGTGTCTTCGTGGAGGAAGATGTCGCCACATTCCCAGAGGGCACGCTTGTCTGTCTGTATCTTCTCGTTTTCTGTGTTCATTTCAGGTCACCTTCAATGTTCTTCTGCTTCATATCCTTCATCAGGGGGCAAGTCTTCGCGTGCTGCGGCCTGTCTGGCCAGGAGATCGCAGCGGGCGTTGTCGGGATTGCCTGCATGGCCCCGTATCCACACAAAGGTGACTTCGTGTTTTTCCAGGAGAGGCAACAGCGTAAGCCACAGGTCAACATTGAGCGCCCTTTCGTTTTTGGGGCGCATCCAACCGTTGGCCTGCCAGCGTTTAACCCACCCTTGCGTGAGCGCATTGACCAGATACTGGGAATCGGTGTATAAGGTGACCGTGCAGGGCTCTTTGAGGGCACGTAGTCCCTCAATGGCGGCAAGAATCTCCATGCGATTATTGGTTGTCCGCCGGAATCCCCCTGAAAGCTCGCGGCTGTGTTGCCCATAACGCAAGATGACCCCGTAGCCGCCGGGCCCGGGATTGCCGATGGCACTGCCATCCGTATAGATATCAACGTGTTTTTTCCCGTTCATCCCTCCCGATTATACTTCAAAGTTGAAAGTTGTACGCGCCGGCTTTTGAGGAAAGGCGCAGCACTTGACGTTTGCTCTGGATTGATTATAGTGGCCAACGGAGTTCGGTCATGATGCGAGCAAGCTATCGGCGGTATTGCTTAGGTCTACTTGTTATGAGCAGTCTGTTGTTGGGCGCATGCGCAGCGACGCCGGAGGGAGTTGCGCCGACGCCCCCATCGGCCATGCCGCACATGACGGTGGCGACATTCACGCCTGGGCCTCTTATGTCGCCGACGGCATCGCCGCCGGTGGCCTCTCGTCCGGCGGATGAAACCGCGGCTGCGGCGACATCTTTGGGGCCTACCCCCATGGGTGATACCTTACCTTTTATCCGCTATACCGTTGCGCCTGGGGATACATTGTTGGGTCTGGCGTTGCAATACGGGCTTCCGATGGCCGCCATTCAATTGCAGAATGATCTGGGTAGTTCGCTCATGGTATGGGCCGGCCAGGTGTTGGAAATCCCGCCGACTGTAGGGTGGGAGGGAGCCTCGCCGTTTTGGGTGGTGTACGAAGTACAAGAGGGAGACGTGTTGAGCGCCATTGCCGCCGATTATGGCTTTGATGTGGTCACTTTGCAACAGGTCAACGGTTTAGCCGACGCGGACCGCTTGAGCATTGGGCAAGCCTTGATCCTGCCGCTGACGGCGCCGGCCGAAGTCGTGTTGGCGTCGAACCGTATCCCGGCTACGGCTGTGCCTCTGCCTACCGCGACAGCGCTTCCCCAAGCGTCGGCCGCCGCTGCCTCCTTGTTGCCGACGGAGACCCCCACTGCCGTTCCGGCTGCACCGGTCACCGTTCCGCCAACTGCTCCGGCTTTGCCCGCCGATGTTGCCGACCTTGCTGCTGAAATCTTCCGCCTTATCAACGAACAACGTGCCGCTTATGGCCTTGCGCCGTTGACGTGGAACCCAATTCTGGCCCGCGCCGCGCAATTACACGCCGATGATTGTTATGCGCGGAGGTGGTGCAGTCATACCGGCTCCGATGGTTCGACGATGCGCGAGCGCATTATCCGCCAGGGCTATGATCCGCTGCGTTGGTCTGAATGTTGGGCGTGGTATGGCACCCCGGAGATGGCCGTGGCCATGTGGATGGATGAAACGCCGCCGAATGATCCGCATCGGCGCACCATTCTCAGCACGTGGTTGACCGAGGTGGGAGTCGGCGTTGTCCCCGGCAACGGACGGGGCTACTATTTCATCGCAGATTTTGGCACCCCGCGCTAGGTTCGCCGGAGCCGACGGATTTTCTAAGATTTGTCGCTCTTTTCGTCAATTCCCGTTGAGGACACCGTATTTCCGCTTGAGAAAATCATCCGCCGGCTGCTTGAGCATCAGGTGGAGCAAGACATCGCGGAGGGTTTTGATATACGGCAGATCATATTTATCTTCTAGGACCGGCATAAGATACGAGGCCGGACGGTAGCGCAGTAGTTTTTCCTCCGAGCCGAGAACCTGACGCACGACTTCCGGGTTCGGCGGGCTCGGCAGATGGCCGAATTCTCCCCTGAGCAACATCTTGAATTCATTGGAGACCATCTTGTAGCGTCCCATGAGCACATTGAACGTCGCCTGTGCTCCCACAATCTGGCTGGTGGGAGTGACGAGGGGCACGTAGCCTACATCGGCGCGCACCTGTGGGATTTCGCGGAGGATGGCGTCTAGTTGATTGAGCTTCTGCATCTGCTTCAACTGATTTTGTAAATTAGAGAGCATCCCGCCGGGGATCTGTGCCGTGAAGATGGTGTCGTCGTAGGGGGGATAGTGGAGGTCGCGCAACAGATGGCGCATCAAGGTGAGGGCTGTTTCGATATCCTCCGGGCGACCACGTTGGATGTAGGCCAGGATTTGCTCCACGATATGGCGGTCAATGTCGTCGTAGGTGACGGGGCGGTAGTATTTTCCATAGAGTGGAATCGTGCTATGGAGTTCGTCGAAGATGGCGAAGAGCGCCTGCTGGATGCGCAGGATAAGCGCTTTGTCCAAACCGTGTTCCAGTCCCATTTCTTCGGCGAAGACGATGAGGAGCTCGATGGGGGGGTGCGCCGGCCCCGCGGCAAAGGGGGTGATGGTTGTATCAATCGCGTCAATGCCGGTGTACATGGCGATGACGGCATTCAATGTGGAAACGCCTGTGGTAGTATGCCCATGAAAGGTGACGGGGACGCGCAGGTGACGCTTTAGCGCATCAAAGAAGTCGAGAGCCTCGGTCGGATAGAGCAGACCGGCCATGTCCTTGATGGCGATTTGATCGGCGCCCTCTTCTTCGAGGGTGCGGGCCAGGTTGACAAAGTACGCCGTGGTGTGGACAGGACTGGTCGTGTAGGAAAGGGCGGCTTCGGCTTTGCCGCCGTAGGCTTTTGTCGCCAGGAGGGCCAACTGCAGGTTGCGCCAGTCGTTGAGCGCGTCGAAGATGCGCACAATGCCCACGCCGGAACGGACGGCTTCTTTGATAACGGCGATAACCAGATCGTCGGGGAAAGGTTGATAGGCGAATAGGTTTTGTCCGCGCAAAAGGGCGCGGGTTTTCTCGGTCGTCCCCAATACGGCATAAAAGCGATCCAGGCGTTCCCACGGGTCTTCCTTGAGGAAGCGAACGCAACTATCCAGCGTAGCGCCGCCCCACAGTTCGAAGGCCGCATAGCCGGCATCCCTTATCATCGGCAGCACACGTAACGTCTGCTCGGTGGTCATTCGTGTCGCAGCGATACTCTGTTGTCCATCTCGCAGTGTCAGGTCAATGAAATTCACCCGGTAGGTCAAGGTTTTTTATGCTCCTCGTAAAAAATAGTCCGGTAGCCTGATGGTCATTTTTCATCCGACCACCGATGAACCACGATAATCGTAGTATAACGGTCTACCGATTTTTACCAATGGTATTTTTCATCATTGCATGGCGTCATTTAGCACTTATTGGCGCATATGGGGTACAATATCTCGCCCAGAGGCGGGGATGGGGAGCGCTGTTTGTATCATGCCGGCGGGGGAGAGCACGCCTGGCTGTTATGCCGGGGACTTTTGTCCAGGGGGATGATTACGTGCGAGTCCGGCGTTCGAGGGCCTCGGCGAGCGCCTTGAGCTTTGACCATTGTTTGCGCACGACGTACAGGATGGCCAATATCATCAGCCATTGCAATTTGCAGTTGGGTTGACGGGCGAGGGCTTCGAAGACGGCCAATGCCTCATCGTCTGCGCGTCTGGCCTTGGCATACGTGGCGGCGAGCTTTTCCAGGTCCACCGCTTGCGGTGGGGGCGGGGAGACTTCAGGCCGACTCGCCCGCACGGCCTTAGCGGCCCGTTCCATCACACTGAGTAATTCCTCGGCCGTCACCGGTTTGATCAGGTAGCCATGGGCACCAACATTGATCGCCCGTTGCAAGGTGGACGGATCCTTCTCGGCCGAGATGACGATGCAGATGAGCTGGGGCTGAGTGCGGCGCATGGCTTGGATGGCCGTCAGGCCGTCAACTTCGGGCATGTTAATATCAATGAGGGCGACATGGGGATGGTATTGCCGGGCCAGTTCGATCGCTTCACGCCCGTTGCGTCCCACGGCGACGACCTGACTATCCGGCACAAGGGACATCATCATTTGAAGGCTGCGCCGGGTTTCCTCGGCATCGTCAACAATGATAACCCGTAATGTGGAGTCTGATGGTTCTGGCTGGACTTTAGCTCCTGACATGGCTGACTTCCCCCTGAAAAAGTCTGATAGTCATTAGTTCGGTAGCCCTGTAATCATTTTTTTGTCGGGGCTGAACTACAGGTTTAGCTGCGCTTAAGGTGGCGGAGTCCCTCTGGGCCGGCAACGATCACATCGGTGGCTAATCCTAAAAACATGCCATGTTCCACGATGCCGGCGCGCGCTTTGATCTGCGCGGCCAATGCTGCGGGATCGGCAATAGGGCCAAAATGACAATCCAGGATCAGGTTTCCATGATCGGTATGCACGGGCGTCCCATCGCCGGCACGGCGCAGATTGACCACGGCGCCAAGCTCGGTTAGATAGTCGACCTGCCTGCGCCAACCAAAGGGAATTACCTCGACGGGCACGGCCCAACGGGTGCCTAATATCGGCACAAGTTTGTTTTCATCAACCACGATAATCTCACGGTGGCTGGCCTGGGCAACGATCTTTTCGCGTAACAGCGCGCCACCGCCGCCTTTGATGAGATTGAGGGCGGGGTCAACTTCATCGGCCCCATCAATCGTTAAGTCAATGTAAGGTGTTTCCTCCAGGGTGGTGAGAGGAATGCCTAAAGCATGGGCATCTGCCTCCACCTGGCGCGAGCAGGGAACTCCCACGATGGCGGTGAGCTGCCCGGCCTTGAGGCGTGCCGCAATGGCACGGATGGCAAAGATTGCCGTACTGCCATGTCCCAATCCTACCACCATGCCGGATTGAACGAATGTGGCGGCGTATTCGGCCGCTTGTTGTTTGTGTGGGATGCTACTATCCATGAAGGTTTGATTTCTCCTTGCCGTGTTTATGTGCTTATCATAAGACAAACTGTGTCAACGTCAACTGGCGTGGAATGCACCTATCATTCTTCCTCCCACCAGGGCGTAAGGGGGCCTGTCCAACTATAGATCGCCATATCAATACGGCCTTGTTGATCGAAGACGATCCCTTCGGCTTTGAGATTCTTTACCCTTTTTTCTCTTCCTCTCGAACAGGCAGCAGGTGGAACAGTAGGGCGCCGATCAAGCGGATACTGCCGCCGATGAGCAGGACCATGCGGATGTCGAGTACCTTGGACAGCGTCACGCCGATCATGGGGGCGATAAACGCGCCCACATTCATTACCGATGAAAAGAAGGCAATATAGCTCGCGCGTCGTTCTTCAGGGCAAAGTTTCAGCAGAATGTTGAAGTGGCTCAGGTTCACGCCGGGATTGATGATGTTGATGAGGATACCGAACATCAGGATTGCCGTCAGGTTGGGGAACAGTCCTACCAGAAAGGCATAGCTTGCGGAGAAGGGGATGGTTCGCAGCAAGGTGCGTGAATCTCCCCACCTGTAAATGAGCCTTTGCCAAAGCGCATAGCCGATGATAACGCCCATGTTCGCCAGTGTGCTGTTTAACCCCACCCAGCCGTCTGTGGCGTTGAGATGGCGCAAGAAGAAGATGATGTACAGTGGGGAGAGCAGCCATTCTCCGAAGTTGAAAACCAGTGTGTTGAAGGTGATGCGCACAAAGCCACGGTTTTGTGCGAGCAGGGTGTGAACGTGTCGCGGCAATAGTTTGGGGCGCGCCGGACGTTCGATAACTTTGCTCTCCGGTACTTTGATTTTGAGTAGATAGGCCGAGCTTACCAGCGAAGCCAGAAAACCGACAAAGTACACGAGCTGGAAATTGGCAGGGAAACCGGCCCAGGGAATGTCACCGGCAGCTTCGAGCCAGCGACCGGCGAGAAACGTGAGGACGGCAACGGTCGAACCGGCGATGATATTGCGATTGGCAAATACCCGTGCCCGATCACGCTCCGGGACGACATCGGCCAGCAGAGGGTTGAAGCCTGCTGCAAAGAAGGTGCTGGGAATGTTGATTATGATCAACAACATCACCACCGCTTCGGCACGATGGGTAGTGCTGAGCCAGGGCAGAACGGCGAGCAATCCGTAACCGAGTCGGGCGATGAATAAGCTGCCCCAGATCCAGGGGGCGCGTTGTCGCTTACGCTCCAAAAAACGCGCAGACGGCACAAACAAACAAGCAGCCAGTACCGCCGGCACCGACGAGAGCCAACCGATCATCGTGTTGGAGGCTCCGAGCCGGACGGCATAAGTTGCATTGAAAGACGCTGCGGCGCTGAGCATCGCTGCCCAGAAAACTTCCACATACAGATACCAGATGTTGTAATCAACCGTGCCCTGTAAAGTTGTGGCAGTGCGCTTGCGCAATGGCGATAAAAAACCAGGCATAGAGGTTATCTCTCCTTACGCCCGTTGGCTCAGGCGCATCCGCACATCAACTGCCCACGCGCCTTTGCCTGCCGGGCCGACGATCAACGGATTAATGTCCATCTCGGCGATGCAAGGAAAGTCGGTGACCAGTTGCCCGGTACGCCGCAGGATTTCGACGACGGCGTCAATGTCGGCGGGCGGTTGGCCACGCGCGCCTTGCATGATGCGACCGGCGGCAGTCTCGGCGATCATCGTGCGTGCATCGAGCGCGCTAAGTGGCGCCAGGCGAAAAGCCACATCGCGCATGATTTCGACGTAAAGGCCACCCATGCCGAACATGAGTTGCGGGCCGAATTGCGCATCACGTTTGGCCCCCAGGATGACCTCCTGGCCCGCCGGCATCATCTGTTGTACCAGTGCGCGCGTGCGTCCACCGGCCGTGACCTTCATAAAGGCGTCCTGTACTTCGGCCGCGTTCTGGAGATTGAGGGCCAAACCGCCCACATCGGCTTTGTGGACGACGTCGGCAGCGATGCGTTTGAGGACGACCGGATAGCCGGCCTGTTCTGCCAGGGTTACGGCTTCTTCTGCGGTGGTGGCCAGGCCGGAAAAGGGGACACTGATCCCGTAAGCACTCACGATGTGCGCGGCGGTTTGCGCATCCAAGAAGCCGGCGCCGTAGGTATCCCATGCCACTTGCAGAAGTCGTCGGGCGGCCTCATCGTTTACATCTGGCACCGCTGTAGGTGTCAAGTCGGGGCGTTCACGCAGGCGACGATATTCCCACAGTCCACCGAGGGCGCGGGCGGCGCGGTTGGGGTCGCGGTAGAAGGGAACACCGCCGCGATTGAGGATGTAAATCGCTTCACTCAAACTTTCACCACCGACCAGACAAGCCACGACCGGTTTCGCCGCCTCGCGTCCGGCCAGGACCATCTCGCGGGCGACTTCGTTGACCGGGGTGATGGCTTGCGGCACGAACATCATGAGCAGCATATCAACACCGGGATCGTCGAGCAGGATTTTGCCCGCCGTGCGATACATATCCGGCCGTGGCCCGCCGAGCATATCAATCGGATTGCCGAGCTGCGTACCGGCAGGCGTGACGGCTTTCAGGCGTTCCTGCGTAGGGACCCCGATGGATGCCAGCGTCAACCCCTGGCGGTCGAGGGCGTCGGCGGCCAAGGCTGCCGGCCCACCGGCGTTGGTCAGCAGGGCGACGCGGTTACCTTGCGGGAGGGGCTGCATGGCCAAGGCCATGGCCACATCATTTTGTTCTTGGAGGGAGTGCACCACCACTACACCGGCCCGATGGCAGGCAGCTAGGTAGGCATCGTTATTCCCGGCCAATGCGCCGGTATGCGAGGTCACCGCTTGCACACCGGAAGCTGTTAAACCGGCTTTGAGCATGACGATAGGCTTGTGGCGATAGACGCTTGCCGCAGCCTCCACAAAACGTCGTCCGTCGGGTAGTCCTTCGGCGTAGATGCTGATCACGCGCGTGTTGGGATCATCGCGCATCATCCAGATACCGTCGGCGATATCAACATCCAATTGATTGCCCAGACTTGCAATGCGGCTATAGCCCACCCCCACACTGCGCGCCCAGTCAATCGAGCCGCCGCAGATCGCGCCGGAGTGAGAGACAAAGGCAATGTGTCCGGCTTCGGGCATCATGGTGATAAAGGTGGTATCCAACGGCAGATGGGCATCCATCACGCCGACGCAGTTAGGGCCGATGAGACGGATTCCGTATTGTTGGGCGATCGTTTTGAGTGAGGCTTCCAGGGCAGCGCCTTCGGGGCCTGTCTCGCGGAACCCACCGGTGACGACGATCACGGCTTTGAGGCCGCGTTGCCCACAGGCGACCAGGGCCTCAGGGACGGCTTCGGCGCGGATCATAATGACGGCCAGTTCTACGGGATCGGGGACATCGAGAATACCGGCATAAACCTTTAATCCCAGGATTTCACCTCCGCGAGGATTAACGGGATAAATCGGGCCACGATAACCGTGCTCTTTGAGATTGTGCACAACGCCGTAGCTCAACTTGGTGGGGTCGGCGCTTGCTCCAATCACGGCTATACCCTGCGGGTTGAAGAAGTACTCGCTCAGTTGTCGGTTGGTCATCAACATCTCCTGCTATGGTTTGCTGTGTTATTCGGCCTGCAATGGTATGCTCAAACTATGATACCCAAGCGTGCGTTTTTGTCCAATGGCTTTACGATAAGGTGTGACGCCGAACGCTATCGGTGGGTTTTGTGCTTCTTTTGTCGTGCGTCTGTCACCGTTTTGTCCTAAAAGCCCCTTTACCAAATTCATCCTTTCTGTTACAATCAGAATGTGTTCCGTGAAATCTGTGATCATACACCAGGCGCGATGACCAAAATCCTTGTCGTAGACGACGAAGCACCGATTGTTGATGTACTCTCATACAATCTCAAGCAGGCGCACTATCAGGTCCTGGTGGCCTGGGATGGCGAACAGGCGTTGGCTTTGGCCCGCCGTGAGCGGCCGGACTTGATCATCCTCGATCTGATGCTGCCGAAGTTGGACGGCATCGAGGTATGCCGCGTGTTGCGTCGTGAGTGTGATGTCCCCATCATCATGCTCACCGCGCGGGATGAGGAAATTGACCGCGTGCTGGGCCTGGAACTGGGCGCCGACGATTATGTCGTCAAGCCCTTCAGCGTGCGTGAGTTGTTGGCGCGGGTGAAAAATGTCCTGCGCCGCACCCTGGCGCCGTCTGTGGCCTCTTCAACGGTCGTGCAGGTCGGGCCTCTGCGGGTAGATGCCGCGCGCCATGAGGCTTACCTGGGAGCAACGTTACTTGATCTGACGGCGTTGGAGTTTGCGTTGTTGCATGTCCTGGCGCAACATGCCGGCTTGGTGTTGACCCGTGAACAGTTACTCAACCTGGTTTGGGGCTACGATTATCACGACGATCTGCGTGTTGTGGATGCCCTCGTCAAGCGGTTACGGGCGAAGCTGCGCACCACTTTGCCTACCGAAGATCTCCTCGTCACCGTGCGGGGGGTGGGGTATAAGCTGGAAGGGTAAGGCCAGAAGCCGGGTGCTAAGGTTGAAAAAGGGCCCATGTTCTCAACACTGCGCTTGAAGTTACTTCTTTCTCATCTTGCCGTGATTGTTTTGGCGATGGGACTGTCGGGGCTGCTGCTGCTTTCGTTCCTCGAACGTTACTTTCTGGAGGCCATCGAAAAGAACCTCATCGCACAGGCGCGCCTTACCGCGCAAACCCTGATCCCCGGCGCAACGGTGGCGGGAACGAATGCTGAGCCGCCGGCCACACGGGATGTTGCCGGCGCCAATGTGTTGCAACAGCAACGGGTGAGCAATATCTCTGTGCAGACCCAAAACCTGGCGGTGCCGGAAACCGCCGTCACCTTTGGCGATGTGGACCTCTCTTATCTGGCAGACACCACGCTCGAATTGGGGACGCAATTGGAAACCCATATTCGGGTTGTGGATCGAGAAGGGAAGGTAGTGCTCGATTCCTGGGGGCACGCCGTCGGTGCGGAGCTACGCGATGATCCGTTGGTCGCTAAGGCGCTCGCCGGTCAGTACGCCAAGCGTGTCGAACGGGGCGTGGCCAACACGCTGACGGTGGCCTTACCGGCCCTGGTGGACGGTGGACTGGTCGGCGTGGTGTACCTGAGTCAGCCGCTCACCGATGTGACGACGGTGGTGCGCGATCTGCGAGGCCGGTTATTGCTTTCTACGCTTGTGTCGCTGTTGCTTTCCGGCATGGTCAGCTTGCTGTTCTCACGGGCCATCACCCGCCCGGTCCGTCACTTGACGGCAGCGGCGGAGACGGTCGCCCAGGGACGCCTTGATGTGCAGGTGCCAACCCATTCCCGCGATGAACTGGGGCAGTTGAGCCGCACCTTCAATACGATGACGGCGCGCCTACGGGCTGCTCGTCAAATGCAGACCGACTTTGTGGCCAACGTCTCGCACGAGTTGCGGACGCCACTCACCTCGATCAAAGGGATGGTGGAGACACTGCGCGCCGGTGCCGTGGACGATCTTGCCGTGCGCGACCGCTTTCTGCAAACGGTGGAAAGCGAGACCGATCGGCTGATCCGTTTGGTTCACGACTTGTTGTTGCTCTCGCGCGCCGATTCGCAGGCTTTGAACTTGCACCGTGAGCCGCTGGATGTGGTACATCTGGCCCGGCTGACCGTGGAACGCCTGGCATCCCAGGCAGCGGCGCGGCAGGTGACCCTGCATGTGGAGGCTGCGCCTGCCGTTCCTCTGGCGCTGGCCGACGCCGACCGCGTGGCCCAAGTTTTGGTTAACCTACTGGATAACGCCATCAAGTATTCTCCCCCTCAATCTGCCGTCAAGGTGCTTGTGCTCGCCGGCCCACAGCAAGATGTCCTGGTGCAGGTGCGCGATCGGGGTATCGGGATTCCGGCGGAAGCGCTGCCGCGCATCGGTGAACGTTTTTACCGCGCCGACAAGGCCAGGGCGCGGGCGCACGGCGGAAGCGGCCTGGGTATAGCGATTGCGCAGGCGCTCATCGAAGCACACGGCGGCAAATTATGGCTGGAGAGCCGCGAAGGTGAAGGCACGACAGCCCACTTCACCCTCCCGACCGAATGAATTTCATCCCCCCTTTGTGGCATCTTCACTCCCCTTCCGCCGTCTACCATTCGCCATTTGCCCTTCACCCTTCGCCATTCATCCCAAAACTATCCTCTAACCGTCTTCCCTCTATCATCAATCTGTCACACTTCCCTGTTATCCTACAACTAAATCGTCTTTAGTCTCATCTTCACCTACAACCCTAACCCCCAACGACCAGGCGACTATCCGACTAAAGATTATCCGATTAAAGACTAACGGGAGGTGTGACATGCGCAAAATCTTTCTGGCCCTATTGTTGAGTGGCGTATTATCAAGTGTGGTGAACGCGGTGGTTTGGGCAGACGGGATGGTTTTCCCCGAACCCGCCGATTCTGCTTATCTCAAAGTGCGTTACCATCACGTGAGCGTGACCATCGAGGACAACCACGCGCTCACACACGTAGAACAAGAATTCGTCAATCCATACGATTTTCCGGTGGACGGGCATTATTTCTTCCCCGTCCCCCCCGCTGCAATCTTGACCCGTTTTGCAGCGCGGGTCGCCGGGCAAGAGCAGACGGTAACGCGCCAGGATGCGACGACGACCAATGCCATGCTTTACGATATAGTAGCGCAGCGCCGTGACCCCTCGCTGTTGCAGTATGCCGATTGGGAAAGCATTGCCTTCACCATCCATTTGCCGGCCGGTGCCGCGCGAAAAATGACGCTGGAATACGAACAGGTACTTTCTCCTGTCGGCGGCTTGCTACAGTACCGTTACATCCTAAGTACTGAACGCTATGCCTCCGCGCCGGTAGATGAAGTCATACTGACCGTGGATGTGACCTCATCTGCCGGTTTGGGGACACTGTATGTTTCTTCCCATGCCGTGACCACGGAACGTCTGGGGACGGGCCGGGCGCGGGTGACATGGGAAGCGCGCAACGTCAACCCTACCGAGGATTTCGATCTCTTCTTCGGGCCGGCGGAAAGGGGGTTTGGCAGTGGGTTGCTAACCGGTGAGCGTATGGCGCAGGCACATTTTCTCTTCTTGTTCGCCCCTGACGATGCGGCCTGGCAAACCGATATCTTGCCCAAAGACATCGTTTTCGTCATTGATCGTTCTGGCAGCATGAGCGGCGAAAAGATTGCCCAGGCACGGGATGCCCTGCAATTTATCTTGGATCAACTGAACCCTAATGACCGCTTTTCTATCGTTAGCTTCGACGATCAGATCGAGCTTTTGGCGAGCCGCTTGCAGCCGGTGGGCAGGGAAACCCTATCCGCCGCCCGACGCTTTGTCCGCAGCCTCACCGCCCGCAATAATACCGATATTGAAGGCGCGTTGCAGGCGGGGCTGGCAATTTTCACCGCTACCGAGCCACGTGCCGATGCCTCACGGCTGCTGGTTTTCCTCACCGATGGCCTGCCGACTGCCGGTATCAAGGATGATGTTCTGATTGCCGATCTGGTGAGGCGGACCAATGCCCGGGTGGAGGCGCGGTTGCATGTTTTCGGTGTGGGATATGATGTGAACACCCGCCTGCTCGACCGACTGGCAATGGATAACGGCGGCAGTGTCACCTACGTTCAGCCCGATGAGAATTTGGAGTCGGTGCTCGCTCAATTCTACGGGCGTATCGCCAATCCCGTCTTGACCGAGGTGACGGTGGAATTTGAAGGGCTACGGGTGACCGATCTGTATCCGCCGACGATGCCCGATATGTTCCGTGGATCGAGTGTGCTGTTGGCCGGACGTTACACGGCAACCGGCGGGCCGGTAACGGTGCGGGTGCGCGGTCGTGCCGGAAGCGAGATGCGTGAATACCTCTATGCCTTTGACCTGACGGCGACCGGTCATCACGATTTTGTGCCACGCCTGTGGGCTACGCGGCACATCGGAGCGTTGCTCGATAAAGTGCGCGTTGAAGGCGAGAGTGCAGCCCTCATCGAGGAAATCCGCGCTCTGGGTTTAGGTTACGGCGTTGTCACGCCCTACACAACTTTTGTCATTGCGGCGCAAACAGAGGGAGCGGCCTCGCTGGAGAATATGGCCTTGTACGGCAATCAGGCGGACCTAAATCAAATCTCCGGGCGGACGACGATCCAGGCACGGGTACAAAATCAAAGCTACCAGCAGGCTGAACAGGCGAATTTGGCCAGTGGGGCAAACGTCATCAACCGTGAGCAGCACAGTATGGCGCAGGTAGCACATCAATACGTGGACTTGTCGCTTTTGTCGGCCCAGGGCAATGTGGATGAGCCGATCACTGCGGCGTGGATCGCGGCCCATATCAAGGTGGACCGTGAGATTGAATTCGGTTCTGCGGCATACTTTGCACTGGCGAGCGATCCCGCTGCGCGCGTGTTCCTGCAAAGCGGGACGAACGTGCTCTTCAGTTACAACGGTGAGGTAATTGCCGTGCGCGATCCCCAAACCCCGACGGCTCCTCCAGAGGCGCACGGTGAGAACGTCCCTCTACAAGAGCAGCAGGCGATGGGGCGCACTTCTCCGACTACGGGGCGTTATCGTTTTTGGGTCTGGCTGCGCACCGTCATGACGCTCTTGCGCCGGTTGGGCGGACGCTAGGCGGTCGGACGTTCGAGACTTACAATTCTCCACGGCGTCCGTACGATGTGGACGCCGTGGGGCGTGAAAAGAACCCTTTTAGTCCGTTGACCTCATGGCTGCCAGTGCCGCTCGGTTCGCGTAAATCTTACGCAACGCTGTGACAACGTCATCTACCCCTTGTGGCCCGGCGCGGAAGACGTTTTCGTTTAGCCAGACCGCCTCGTGTATGGCCGCGCGCTCACTTTCGGGAAATTGCCCCGGCGTGAAGCGCAGTCGGTCGGGGAAGGCGCATGGGACGGGAAGACGCGAGAGGTGGGGCTGAAAGAGTGTATATTGATGCATCGGCGGATAACCTTCGTCGGCGGGGATGCCCTCGGCGCACAGCGCGCGGCAGATCGGCGTATGTGTCATCCCGAAGACCTGCGGGTCAATGGCGAAGATGTACCGGTAGAACGAACGCGCTGTGTGGCGCAGGTCGCGCTTGAGCACCCGCACGCCGGGGATTTCGCTCAAGCTCTCGTCCAGATAGTCCGCCATTTCTTCGCGCTCTCGTGCTTGCTGTGGGAAACGTTCGATGGCCACGTTCGCCAATGCTGCTTGCAGCTCACCCATACGGTAATTCGCGCCCATCGTATACACTTTGCCCTCGGCGTCGTGCGGACGGCCGCAATCAATGATACTGGCGGCCCGCTCGGCGAGCGTCTGCGTCTTGCAGATCAGGATGCCACCCTCACCGGCGGTGAGGATTTTCGACGATTGCAGGCTGAAAGAACCAAAATGCCCGATGGTGCCGGCGCCCTGTCCGCGCCATTTGGCGCCGTGGGCGTGGGCGCAATCTTCGATGACGATGAGGTCGTGACGGGCGGCAATGTCCATAAGGGCATCCATATCGGCCATTTGCGCCCCCAGGTGAACCGGGATGATGGCGCGGGTGCGGGGCGTGATAGCCGCTTCCACGGCTTGGGGCGCGATGCAATAAGTATGGGGATCAATGTCAACGAAAACAGGGAGCGCGCCGGCCGCCATGGGGGCAGCAGCGGTAGCCTGGAAGGTGTAGGCCGGCACGATGACCTCGTCACCCCAGCCGATACCCGCCGCACGGCAGGCAACTTCTAGCGTGACGGTGCCGTTCATCATCGCTACGGCGTAGTCGCCACCCTGGAGGGCTAGAAAACGCCGGATGAAGTCGGCGGTCTGCGGGCCGGGATAGGGGTGGCCACCCCAAGAGCCGGATTTGATGACGGCAGTCACGGCGGCAATATCCCGTTCGTCGTAAACGGGCCAATCAGGATAAGGCGTGCTACGTACAGGTGTACCACCCAAAAGGGCCAATTTTTCCATAAACGTTTAATGCTTCCTCCCTAATGCTTGTTGTGTGCTCTGGATGAGTTGCTCGCGGAGAGGGCGGCTATCCGCACCGGCCTGTTCCATGCCCAATAAAACTCCGCCGACGACCGGCGGTACGGTCAGCCGGACGGCGCGTGCGCCGGGGGCCACGGCCTGGATGGTCGCCATCATGGTTTCGCCCAACAGCGGGCTGCCGTTGTAGAGGCTGCCGATTTGGACGACCTCGAAATCCAATGCCTCGAAGCCGAGTTGACGGATGACGCCGTTGGCGAGGCTGCCCAGTTCACGCCCGGCCCAGCGGACGATGTCCTGGGCGGTGGCATCCCCTTCCGCGGCAACCTGGAAGACGATCGGCGCATGCATGGAGGTCAGCGCATAGTGTCCACGGTACAGGCCTTCGAGCAAGGCCAGAACGTCACTCGCACCGGTTAGCGCCAGGAAGGCTTCGGTGAGGCGCGTTGTCGGGCCACGCTGCCCCCAGGCCAGCGCCACGGCTTGAATGGCTTTGGCGACTATATCACCGCCGCCGGCATACTCGGCGAACATCTCGCCGCCGCCGGTCATGCGCCCTTCGCGTCCCTGGCGGTCGCGCCCCCAGCAGTTGCTGCCGGTACCGGCGACGACTCCTATGCCCCAACCTTCCGTTGCCCCGGCAACCAGGCCGATGATGGTATCGTTGACCAGGGCGTAGGGGGCGGATAGCTCCAGGGAGGCAATGGCCTGGCGATGGGGAGCGGCATCACCGGGCCAGTCGTAGCCTGCGATCCCGAAGCCCGCACCGGCAATCTCCGCTTTGGCGATGTCCGCCGAAGCAAGGATCACATCGGTGAGCGTATGCAGGACATGACGCAGGCCCTCATAGCCGATCACTTCGTGGCTGCCCGGTCCACATGCGCTAAAGCCGACGACCTGCCCATATTCATCTGCCACCAACGCGTGACTTTTCGTCGCTCCGATGTCAATGCCGAGAAAGTATCGGTTCATGCTTGTGCTCCTCTGAAAATAGTTGGCGCTATTGGGGAACAACTCTATGACTCGAACTGCGGCAGGTAGGCTTTGTTCGTCTCCAACATATCCTCCAATACGGCCTGGACTTTATCCGCCGAGGGGCCAAGGGGGTGGGTGAGAAGGGCTTGATAGGCTGCGTCGCGGTCCCCGTGGACGGCAGCTTCGACGGTGAGCAGCTCGTAGGCTTTGACGTTGGCCAGCAGGCCAAAGCATGCCAGAGGGAGCGGTTCTGCCGGCAACGGTGTGATACCGGCCCGGTTGATCAGGCAGGGCATTTCCAGCACCCAATCCGCAGGCCAACCGGTGACGGCTCCGCGATGGGGAACGTTGACCACATGCACTTCACCGAGATCGTTATAGTGCGCATTGATCAGTTGGGTCGCTACGGTGGAATAGTACGCGCCACCGCGTTGCATCAACCCCTCTGGCGGCTCTGTACGCTCAGGCTCGGCATATTGGGCCAGGAGTTTTTTCTCCAGGGCCATCACTTGTTCGGCGCGGGAGGGAGGCCATTGGGCCTGTGCTGCCAGTTTATGCGCGGTGTAGTAGTAATATTGCAAGTAGCTGTTGGGAATCATCCCGAGTGTTTCGATGGTGCGCACGTCCCATTCCGGCTCCGGACCGGCCTTGAGATGGGCGAGGTAGCCTGCCATCACATGGGGCCACATCTCTTCGCCGTCAATGGTGAGGCCGCGATGCCACGAAAGATGGTTCAGCCCCAGGGTGTTCAATTGGGCGCGTTCCGGCGGGACGACTATGCCCAGGCGTGCTTTTAGCCCATCGAGTAATTCCATTTTGGTATGGATGGCGACATTGCACACCCCGACTGCCGGAACGGCGGCAGCATAACGGGCGAGTGCCTCGGTGATGAGCCCTGAAGGGTTGGTGAAATTGATCAGCAGTGCACACGGCGCGCTCTCGCGCATGATTCGGGCGATGTTGAGCACCACAGGGATGGTGCGTAACGCCTTCGCCATTCCCCCGACGCCGGTCGTTTCCTGGCCGATGAGACCGTGTCGCTGCCCCAGATACTCGTCCTCGCGGCGGGCCTGCATCCAGCCGACCCGCAGTTGGGTGATGACGTAACTCGCACCGTGGATAGCTTCACGGAGATCGGTGCTCAGATGGACGGCGAAGGGCGTTCCTTTGGCGGCCACCATCCGTTGGGCGAATCCGCCGACCACCTCCAGACGTTCGGGCAGGATATCCATCAGCCAGAGTTCGGTGAGAGGAAGGCTTTGAGTGCGTTCCAAAAAGCCGTTGATCAGTTCCGGTGTATAACTGGAACCTCCGCCGATAACGGTGATTTTCATAGCAGACCTCCTGAAACGATCCTTGTTTTGCCCTGATGCCGATATATATCTCCAACGTCCACATCCAGGCCGCTAGAGTCGGTGAAATTATAGGTTGAATCGCCGGATACACAACTGCCATCCCCGATCAATCGCCTTTTTTGGATTTGCAACACATTTTACACTCAAAAGCAACACTTATCTCCCGGATTTGGATATATATTTAGGATAAGTGCGACGCACGTGATTTTCCCGCCCTTCTTCTTTGATTCGCTCACCAACACCGTCTCTTCTCTTAAGGATGCAAGATAGTGAGGATGCAAGATAGCAAGACTACCACAAGGCTGTTTTAAGGAGGATAACCCGATGAAAAACATATTGCGCTTTTTAACCCTGCTGTTGATGGTCTCACTGACGTTTTCGAGTGTTCATACACCGCGTGCGGTGGCAGCTATGGGGCGTCTCGCTGCTTCGAGACCTCCTTCCGCCCCGACGGCTTGCACCGCTAACCTCGGCTGGGAGCTGATCCTGCCCGATACGGCTGTCCGCCTGTGGCGCTCGCTCACCTATGCCACCGACCACACCCTCTACATGACCACCGATCAGGATGTCCGCCGCACAACCGATGAGGGCGATACCTGGAAGACGCTATTTGCCACTACGCCGTACTCTGAATACCTGCACATCAGTTCGATGGCCTGGGACCCCGCCACGACGACATCGCCTACTTTATTTGTGGTGCGCAACGTGGGCTACGATCACGGTGAAGTCTTCCGCTCCACCGATGATGGCCTGACCTGGCAGACCGTTTTCACGGCTGCCAATACCCTGCTCTACGATATTGTTGCCGTGCGCGATGCGAGCGATAACCTGGTGGTCTTCGTGGTGGGATTTTCGCCCGATACGCCGGCCGTATGGCGTTCCACCGATGGCGGTACCTCGTGGAGCTTAGCCAACACCGGGCTATCTGAGGGGACGGACTTTCATCGCATCTTCCCTTCACCGAATTATGCCGCCGATAAAACCCTTTACCTGACCGGTTATGGACCGGCCCATCGTTCGACCGACGGTGGTGACACCTGGACGCGGGTTTCTATCCCCTGGGTAGATATTCCCCGCGAGGTAGTTTTCTCACCGAACTACGCCACCGATCATACCCTGTGGATGAGCTATTTCTTCGTGGAGGGCAGCGGTGAACCCGATGTGCCGCCCAACGGCATTGCCCGTTCCACCAATTCCGGCCAGACATGGGAAAGGGCCTATACCGGTTTGCCGGTAGATTACCTGGATGGTTACATCCTCGGTTTGGGCGTCTCGCCGGACTATGCCACCGATCCCGCGCTTTACGCCGTTGAACGCACTTCGTGGGAAGGAAATCCCTCGATGCTATATCGTTCGTCGAACGGCGGCACGCAGTGGTGGTGGCAGGGCCTGGCCCCTGCAACTCCCAAGGGGTTGATCGTTGCCGAGCGCAATCTGTTCTTCTTACCCACCATCCAGGGATTGTATCGCCTGCGCAACTATTGTTGGGAATGGGTGCTCAACGGTGATGCCGAACTGAATGCGGCCTGGTCTTTCCCCAGTACACCGGCTCCGGCGGTATATTCGACCGAGCAGGCGCACGGCGGCGCACGTTCCATCCGCCTGGGCATTGTGGGAACGACTGCCAATCAGTATGCGTATTCCTCGGCGCGTCAGAAGATTACCCTGCCGGCGAAGGCAAACTCGGCCCAGTTGACGGTGTGGCTCTACCTGACCTCGACCGAAAAACAGCAAGCGGCCTTTTCGTCGGCAATGTCCGTAATGTCCATTGCGCCGGCCGAGGCTGCACCTGCCGCCCCTTCTGCCGGTGATGCGCAGTATATCTTGATTATGGACGATAAAGGCAACATCTTGCAACGTTTGTTGTGGACTCTGGATAACAGCCGTAGCTGGCAATCGTATACCTTTGACCTCAGTGCCTATCTCGGCAAGAGCTTTTGGCTGCACTTTGGCGTCTACAACGATGGCGTGGGGGGAAAGACCGGTATGTACGTGGATGATGTCTCACTGCTCACCTGTGATCCGCAGCCGGTGACGATCCCTCGTCCGGTGAATCCCGGCGCGATTGCCGAGGATTTCCTGGTCACCGATGCCGATGGTTACCAAACCATACCGGCACTGGCTTATAACCCGGAAGACGATGAATTCCTGGTGGTTTATAAGGATACGCGCAGTCAGCTCTTGGGGCATGTTTACGCGCAACGGATGAGCAGTGACGGGAAATTGTTGGGAAACGCTTTCGTTCTGACGGATCTTACGCCGTCCCCTAGTGCGCCTGTTGATATTGATGTGGCTTATCTTCCCGCTGCGGATCGCTATCTGGTCGTTTGGTCAGACTACCGCAATGTCACCGCTACCCCCGATGTGTACGGCCAACTGGTGGACCGTAACGGCCTGCGCGACGGTAGCAATATTCCGCTTGCCGTCTATGACGGTGGACAGGTCAGTCCACACGTGGTTGCCGGTGCGGATGCTTTCCTGGTCGTGTGGGGTAATGCCGACAGTTCGACATCACGGGTGCAGGGACAGCGGGTGAGTGGGACGGGTGTTCTGCTCGATGAACGCTTCGACATCTCCGACGGCGCCGGCTGGGCCGGCCAGCCGGATGTGGCCTACTACGCGGCGGCCGACCGTTATATCGTGGTCTGGTCTGACGCCCGCGCGGCGGATCAAGACATCTACGCTCAGTGGGTAACGGCGGCAGGAATAATGGCGGGCAGTAACATCTCCGTGACTACGGCGCTCAATACGCAGGCATGGCCGCGCCTTGCTGCTACGACGAATGCCGTGCTGGTCGTATGGGAGGATTCGCGCGCGGCCACGGCTACCGCACCGCGCAACATCTACGGACGGCATTTTGCGCCGGCGAGTGCGACATGGGGGCCTGAAATTGCTATTAGCACGCACACCGCCGACGAGAGAACGCCAATCGTTGCCGTGTGGGAGACGGCGACGGACAGCACCTTCTTCGTGGTTTGGCAGATAGGGGTAGGGCGTGGTGATCTGTGGGGCCAGCGGGTGACTCAGAATGGCCTCCCGTTCGGTTCGTCGTTCGTGGTGAGCGATAACCCCTACACTCAAGCGAATCCGGCGCTGGCGATGGCGCAGAGCGCGCCTCAGCCGACGTTGTTAGCGGTTTGGGAGGATTATCGGGCTGCCGTTCCCGGTGTTTATGGCCAACGTCTCGACGCCGCTGCAACAAAGGTGGGATTGCATAGCGGCCTCACCCCGCTGGACGGTCAACAAGTCGGCCCGGTGATGGCCTACAGTGCGACCTCGGATCGCTATCTGGTGGCATGGTATGAATTCGCCGGCCCTACCGCGCGCATTAGAGCTTACACCCTCGATGGTGACGGCACCTTGCCGGCATATCCGACGTTGTACCCGATCACCATCACTACAGGTATTCAGATGCTCGATCTGGCATTGGATGCGGCATGGGATGCGGTTAACGATCGTTTCATGGTGGTGTGGAGCGACATCGTGTCGGGAACGGTGGATGATTTCGACATCTTCGGGCAGCTTGTAGCCCCGGACGGCAACCTGGTGGGCGACAAGCTGCTGATCTCGTCCGCACCCAACCAACAGCATGAGCCGTCCATCGCCTTTAGTCCGGAGGCCGGTCGTTATCTGGTCGTATTCGAGAATAGCGATCCCTTCAGCCAGACGACAGATCTCGGCGGACAGTTTCTATCGGCGGCCGGCATGCCGCTGCTCACGGCTCCCCAGGAAAACTTCCTCATCGCCTCGCCTGGCCCTGAACGGCAAGCGCGCTATCCCGATGTGGCTTATGATGCTGCTGGTCGTACTTTCCTCACCGTCTGGCAGGACAATCGCCAAGGGGTAGGGGGGTGGGATGTCTATGGGCGGCAGATTGACGCCATAACCGATACGTTGACCGCGACCTTGCTGACAGCGGAGCTGCCGATTGCCGCTGCCGCGGATCACTTCGAGACATTACCGCGTCTGGCTGCCGGGCCGGCGGGGCATTACCTTATCGTTTGGGAAGATACACCGATGGAAGCGGGCGGTGTTCCAGAGGTGCGCGGACGGTTGAGCGGGGCAAACGGCACCGTCCTCTCTGCGGCAGTGGCGGTGGCGGCCCTGCCGGCGTATGCCGAAAATGCGCCCGCTGTAGCCTATAATGCCCAGGGCCGCACTTTCCTTGTCGCCTGGCACAGCTTGCCGGTGTCTGCGGGCGGATTTGCTTCCGCCATTTATGCTCGACAACTGAGCGACAGCGGTATACCGACAACCGGAGCGTTCCCCATCGCCGAGGATGTCAATTCCGCGCGTCATCGGCCGGTCATTGCCGCACGCCAGGGACACGCGGAGTGGCTCATCGCCTGGGAAGACGGACGCACCGACCGAGGCGCCGAACGCATGGCGGTATATGCGCGCCGCCAACAGGCGCTCTTTGCCGTGTATCTGCCTGTGGTGCTTCGTAATAAGAGATAACGTCATCAGGGCTTACGCAGTTTTCTGAAATTGGACGCGGATTTACACGGCTTTACGCAGATTTTGCACTTGTCAGGGTGATATTGGACATAAAAGCGGGCAGGTTCTTGCCGCCGGGCGCGCAGAGGACGCCGAGATTTTCTGCTATTTCTCTGCGCTCTCGGCGAACTCGGCGGTGAAAACCGACCTGACGGCGTGTACCATATCTTGTTGACCGCTATAGAATCTGCGGAGATCTCTGCTCGATCTGCTCGTATACATACATAGCTTCACTTGCCGGGATTCCACACAATCCCGGCTTTTCTTTGGGTTTCTTGACAAAATGTTGAAACTATATTACAATGATTTACGTAATATGATTACAGGTAAGTTAAGAAGTATAATCTTTCATCAGGAGGAAAAACGATGACTGAAGAGAAACAGGTTGAGGAAGTCGTGAAGGAAGTCGCCGCCGGAACGCCGGCTGTCGAGGAAGGGGAGGGGACCGAAAAGCACGAAGCTAAGAAGCCCGCTTCCGCGTCGTTCAAGGAAGCCTTGAAGCAGGTGGAAACATTCGGCCAGGCATTGAGCGATGCTTTGCAGGCACGGGGCAATGTCGTGATGGTGCGGGTCAATGATGAGGCCCTGGCGCATCTGGACATGCTGGTGGATGCCGAAGTCACCAAGAGCCGCTCGGAGAGCGCGGCATTCTTGATTGCCGAGGGCATCAAGGCCAATCAAGCTTTGTTCGAGAAGATCAGCAGCATTACGCAGCAGATCACCGAGCTGCGGGAGCAACTTCGCAGAGAGGTCAAGCTGGAGCCATAAGCTCAGGCGCAAACAGGTTAATCAAAAAGTTTTTTAAGGAGGGAAGGACAATGAGTGAGGAAAAAATCGTCAATGTTGAGGTGGTTGAAACGCCCGAAGGCGCGGCCAAGGCTACTCCTACGTCTCCAACTTTCACGAAGATCATTGATGAATCGGCGAAGTTAATGGAGTCGTTGGGCAAGGCCCTGATTAAGACGGCGCAGGATGTTTCCAATTTAGTGGTTGTCCCTGTGGACAAAGTCACCCGTGCGCAATTGGATTTGCTGGTTGAGGCCGGTGTCGGTGAGACCCGCAGCAAGGTCGCCGCAGGCTTGCTCAAGGAAGCGGTACAGAGCCGGCAGGAGATTTTGGAAAAGGTCGAGAAAACGCGCGCACAGATTGAAGCTTTGAAGCAGCAGCTCCGCTCGTTGGTCGGCAGCCAGAGCTAGGGCTGGCCACTATACCGCTTCAGTCGAAGATGTGTAAACCCCAGGCGGCCCTCTCAGAGAGGGGGCCGCCTTTGCTTTGCGCGCAGAAAATCTGCGTCCTGGTTGGCGTTTTTACCGCCTTAGGCTTCGTCCGAGGCGCATGCGCTGTCCTGTATGGTCGGATCGTCGCGTTGCTGCACCGTGGCCCGAGTCTTTTTCCTCTGCGATCTGGGAACCGGCGTAGGCGGGTGGGGAAAGGGGTCAAGATCAAATAGCTTTGCATAGACGTAGCGTCCGACAACCCGCAGCGAGGCGATGGTAGGCGCCGCGATGGCCATTCCCAAAATGCCGCCGATTTCCAGGCCGATGATGATCCCCAGGATCACAACCACCGGATGCAGGCGGATGTAGACGCCGATGATATTGGGAATGAGGAAGTTGGTATCGAGTTGGATATAAGCAAAATAAACGCCAAACACGAGCAAGGCGAAGGCCAGGCGCGGTAAAGGCAGATAGCTGGAGCCGTAAAAAATGGCCAGCAGTACCGCGGTCGTGCCCCAGATCGTGTTGCCGATGCTGGGGAACAGTTCAAGGATGCCTCCCCATATCCCCAATAGAATCGGCTGCGGCAGGCCGAGAATCGCACTGATGCCCCCTAACAGGATTCCCACAATAAAGCAAAGCGTGAGCTGTCCGCGAAAGAAGGCGGTCCACACGGTGCCGATTTCATCCACAATATGTAGAAAATCGCTGCGATAGGCCGATGGTACAAGGTTAAAGAGCCAGTCAACGAATTTCTTCCCATCGCGGGTCAGATAAAAGCCGATCACGAGTGAAAACGCTCCCAGGAAACCCGTTCGTGCTACCTCCATCACAAAGGCAATGGCACGGGTTGCCGTGCGGGTGATCAAAGTGGTAAGCTCGGAGGTCAATTGCCCGATCAGGTCGCCGACCATAATAGTATTACCCATAAATTGGATGTTATTGATGCTGATCTTATTGAGATATTGGATCAGATCAATCAAATTGCCTTGTACCATAAGAATCTGATTAACCACTTCTGGCCCCAGGAGCAAGACGACCGGGATCAACAGGCTTACCAGAAGGAGGTAGACCAATAACGTCGCCAGCCCATGCGGTAAACCGGTTACCAGACTTACCCGATGGGCAATGGGATAGAAGATCAGCGCCATGATGGTGGCAATGAGCAAGGGAATATGGATGACGCGAAATAAATATAAGAAAAGGCCAAAGAGTACAATGAGGATAATGACCACGACTATCTTGGTAGTGGTACTCCAACGTGGAGTTGGGTACTTGACCGACGTTTCCGGATTAGATTCCATAAACTCAGTTCCCTCCCGCTCGATGGGTTGCCACGTCTAGAGATAGCCCAGGATCGCTTACTGCGTGATGTTTTTGTTGATCCAGGCCAGTACCTTGTCGGGTAGATCGTCGCGCGTTGTACGGTTTACCTCCCACAAAGTGACCTGGGCCAGCATCTTGAAGGCATCACTTTCAGGATGGGAACGGCTCATAATCGTTCCGAGTACGGCTGTCGGGCCCATGATGGCTGCCATCACCGTCTCACAGAAGACCGCTGAAGTCAACTCCATCATACCGATTTCATCAATGACTACCAGCTTTTTCTCCCGCATGGCGCGTTGCAGGGCCGGAATACCCACCCGCTCGAGCGTTTTGACATCCACGCCGTAACGCCCAATGCGGGGAGCCTGAGGATCGCGCAGGTCTTTATGGGCTAAGACGGCTTCTTTGCCGTCCAGGGTGAGCAGTTTGAAGCCCTTACGCCCCCCGGCGCCGGCAATCTCCTCGGTGTAAAAGCCGCCGGCCTGGCTCCCGATTTGCGTCAAAACTTTGCGGATTATGGTCGTTTTCCCAATACCGGGTACCCCGGTTAGCAACAGCGTTTTTCCCATCTTCTCTCTCCGGTTGGCCATGCTCTATCTTGGAGTATAATGGGATTGGGTAAAGAATGCAAGAACCTGTTGAATTATCATAACTTATTTGGGAGGTGCCATGCGTATTCTCATTACGGGCGGGGCGGGATTCATCGGTTCTCACTTATGCGATCGCTATTTAGCGGAAGGCCATGAGGTGATTGCTATGGATAACCTGAGCACAGGGAGCACAGATAACATCGCGCACCTGGCCGGCCATCCGCGTTTTTCGTTCATCAAGCATAATGTGACCCAGTACATTTATGTTGCCGGTCCGCTGGATATGGTATTGCATTTGGCTTCATTGCCCAGTCCGGTGGATTATTTGAATTTTCCCATCCAAACCCTCAAAGTGGGGGCGCTGGGCACCCATAACACGCTGGGATTAGCACTGGCCAAAGGGGCCAGGTATCTGCTGGCCTCTACCTCTGAGGTTTACGGTGATCCGTTGGTCCATCCGCAGGATGAGACTTATTGGGGCAACGTCAATCCGGTCGGGCCGCGCGGGGTCTATGACGAGAGCAAACGCTTTGCCGAGGCGCTGACGATGGCCTATCACTGTTACCATCAGGTGGACACCCGCATTGTGCGTATCTTCAACACCTACGGCCCGCGCATGCGCGCCGACGATGGGCGGGTCGTGCCGAACTTCATTTGCCAGGCACTGCGCGGCGAACCGTTGACGGTCTACGGGGACGGCTCACGCACGCGCTCATTCGGCTATGTGGATGATCTGGTCGAAGGCATCGTGCGCTTGATGGCGACGGATGTCGAAGGCCCGGTGAACCTCGGCAATCCCGTCGAACTGACGATTCTGGAATTTGCCCGGCTGACGCTCGAAGTCACCGGCAGCACTTCCGACATTGTCTTTATCCAACCCACCGATGAGCGGACGGCCGATGATCCTAAACAGCGTTGTCCCGATATCAGTAAAGCGAAGGCCTTGTTGGGCTGGGAGCCCCGTGTGCCGGTGCGCGAGGGCCTGCAAAAAACGGCGGACTACTTCCGTGTAAAGCTGGGCTTGGTCTGATGTCTTACGTGCTCAGCGTGTTGGTCTACGTGCAACGCGGCGATGAGGTGCTTGTCATGCGCCGCAACAAGGCGCCGAACCTGGGGCTGTGGATCGCGCCCGGCGGCAAAGTCGAAGTGGGGGAGTCCCCGTATGAAACGGCATGTCGTGAGATCCTCGAAGAGACCGGTTTGACCGTCGCGCAATTGCGCCTGCGCGGCTTCTGTACAGAAGTCTCACCGCTGCCGGAGTGGAATTGGATGCTGTTTATCTACACTACCCGCACCTTTTCCGGCGTGATCCGCCCCGACCGGCGCGAGGGAGATTTCGCCTGGTTACCGATCGCCACTTACTTGCACGATGTGCCCATTCCCCAGGCCGATGCCGTCTTTGCACCGCGTATCTTGCAGGGCGATGAGGCTCTATTTCAGGCTAAATTTGTCTACGATCAGCACTTGAAGTTGGTGGAATGGATAGCCTACTGATGCGCTGCCGTGCTTCCTACCGTTTGCCGTTTTTCCTGGCATTGCTCGGCATCGTGTACGGGTTGTTGATCGGGCGGCTCTCATACCTCAATGCCGGCATGCTCCTTCTCCTCACGCTGACCGCAATCGGCAGCTTTTTTGAGCCGTTGATCGGCATTGGCATTGCACTCTTTCTGGGACCGTTCTGGGCCTGGCTGAGGGCGCAATCTGGGCCGCTTCCCCCGTTGATCGGGCAGTACGTGTTTGTGTTGACCGTCGGTATATGGGTGATGCGCGGTCTGTTACGCCGCTCTCTTTATCTTCCCCATCCGCCGTTGTTAGCTCCCCTACTGCTCTTTATGGGGGTCGCGCTTCTTTCCCTCTGGCGTCCCGCCGATGTAGGAGCGGGCGCATGGGAATGGGCTAAATGGCTGCAAATCCTGTTGATGTTCTTGCTGGTCTATGCGCGTCTGACGGAAAGAGACGGCTCAAGGCGGATGGGTTGGTTGATCGTGGCCTTAGCTGTGGCGGCCGGTTTTCAGGCTTTGCTCGGATTGTGGCAATTCGGCCTGAGCAGTGATGTGCCGGAGCATTTTGCCATTGATGCGCGTTTCTATCGTGCCTACGGCACCTTCGAGCAACCTAATCCCTATGCCGGCTTCTTGGGGCTGATAGGGGCGCTGCTGGCGGGCCTTGTTCTTGCGGCGGTATGGGATTGGCCGGCGGGTGGCCGTTGGCGAAAGGTAGATTACAAATTCGGCTTGCTGCTATTTGCCTCGGTGGCGACGGGGGCGGGCTTGCTGGCCTCCTGGTCACGGGGAGGGTGGATGGGATTTGTCGCGGCAGTGCTTGGCATCGTTGCCTTGCTACCGCGGCGAAGAGGGTGGGGTATTGCCCTGTTGATGGTGGTGCTGATCGGCGGACTGGGCCTTTATGCGGTTGATTTGTTGCCGGCCTCCATTGCTGCGCGGCTGACCGGCTTTCTGGAATACAGCCGTTTCGCGGATGTGCGGGGTGTGGGCATCAACGACACAAACTACGCCGTCATCGAGCGCATGGCGCACTGGCAAGCCGCATTATCAATGTGGCGTGCGCATTTCTGGCTGGGCGTGGGTTTCGGGTGTTACGAAGCAGCCTATCCCACCTATCGGCTCATCAATTGGCCATTGGCGCTGGGCCATGCGCATAACTATTACCTCAACTTACTTGCCGAGAGTGGGATTTTGGGCTTGCTCGCCTATCTTGTGCTGCTCGGCTGTGTATTGGCGCGTTTGTGGCGCGTCTCCCGTCGTATGATTGGCCGGAAGCGGGGTTTGGCATTGGGACTTATCGGCGCATGGACGCACTTTGTGGCACATAATTTTGTGGATAATATCCTGGTGAACAATGTTCATTTGCATTTGGGCGTCTTGCTGGCATTGAGCGCGTGGCTCATAGAGGGAGGCGAAGGAAAGGATGAAGGCGGTTTTGCCGGAACAAACGCTTAGGTTAGCGCATCCCGTGGCGCGTTACCACGTTTATCAGGGCGAGACGAACGATTGTGGCCCTTATTGTGTTGCCATTGTCAGTAATACCCTCTATCGTGCCCATTTGGTGCATGCCGACCTGCTGGCCGACGAATTGAGTCGGCGCGGATTACCGGACCGCATTCCCCATTGGGCGACCACGCCGTGGGGCGTTGTGTCAGCGTTGCGTCGTTTGGGCTTGCGGGCGCATTGGCGACTTGGTCAACGCATGGCGCGCCTTTTCACGAACTTGCGCGAAGACCGCATGACGATTGTCGTGATCGGCGAACCCCTGCGTTTTGTCAGGCACAAATGGGGTGGTTGGGCGCATTACAAGATTCTCAGTAGCTGGGAACCGGGGCGTGGTTTAGGTTTTGTCGATCCGGGGACTTCGCATCCGACGGGGATGACATGGCAGACGGTTGACGAATTTCGTCGCCAGTGGATATGGATGGGGCGGCAGATCATCGAAGTGGGGGGGGCTGGAGATGCCTGAATTTTGTCCCCGGTGTGGCGGGATGGTGGCCGATGGGACGGTGCGCTGTCCGGTGTGCGGGGCGCGGGTCCAACCCCCCGTGATGGACGAAAAAACCGGCTTTACGTGGGCCGATTTTTTCAATTACAGTTTATTCACCTTGCTACTCTTGATAGCCGCCGTCGCTGTACCCGCTTTGATAGCCTTTTTGTGTTTACGCCTTGTTTTGCATTAGCCGACCGATGGCGAAAAAAAGGAATGAGAATTTAATAACTTGCACATCAAATTCAGAGAACTGCGTAAGGCCTGCTTTCTTATGAGGGTCTTCTCATGCTTGCTCCGAGGGTAACGTTAGTTCCCCGTTTTCAACGGCTATGGGTCATAAAGCGCGGATCTGGCGATCCGCTCGCAGCAGCAGGGGGGGACGGTGACGAGAATGATAAAGCCCTGGCTTTCCTATGACATCCCCTTGACACGTTTCCCCAGTTGCACCAAGCGGCTGGCCATGGCATAGTCCGGCACTTGGAAATCCTCGCTGAGTTGTTGCAAAGTCACCAGCGGTCGCCAGGCTGCTTTGACGACCCAGGAGGTGGGAATGAGCAGGCATGTGGCAAAAAACCTGGCGGCATCGTTGTTATAGGGATAATCCTGGGACCAATTGGCACTCGCGCGACAGATTTCACGATAAAGCAGGCGCGCCATTGCCATGCGGTACTCGTAGCGATGTTCACCGATCCCAAAAACGAGGGACAGGTCACTGATATCAACGCTGTTGAGGCCTTCCGGTGGGTCCGAGAGAATCTTCTCCACCGGAACAGGCGGACGTTTGAAGTCGTAATGCTGTATGAGTTTGGTCGCCAGATCTTCAATACGTCGTTGATCATCGGTTGATAACGCCACGATCTTTCCTCCGCTCCAGCGCATCCTTGGCGGTCTACTTGCTAACTCATTATATATATTCTACCAAAACATTCAAGGCTAACTGCGTCCAAATTGCCTGATTAACTGTTCCACCCCGATTTGTACCATTGTGGGACGTCCATGGGGGCATGTGCGGGGATTACGGGTCTGTTCCAGATCGCGCACCAGGCGTTCCATTTCCTCGCGGGAGAGCACCTGTCCGGCCTTGATCGCTATACGCTTGCAGATGCGCCGTACCAACATTTCTTCCAATGAGGCATCAACCGCTGTGCGCTCGTCGGCGGTGACAATGTCGCCGAGCAGGTCGGCGGGGGCAAGATGGACGAGGAAGGTGGGCAGCGCGCGCACCAGAAATGTCCCTGCGCCGAACGGCTCGACATCCAATCCCAGCGCACGCAGGGTCGGCAATAGCTCTTCCAGGTAACCAGCATCGGCCAGGGGCAATGTCACCGTTTGCGGTTCGAGTAACGGCTGACTTACAATGCTTCTCTGCATCCATGCAGCTAACATGCGTTCGTAGAGGATGCGTTCATGGGCAGCGTGTTGATCAATCAGGTAGATGCCGTCCGGGCCTTCGGTGACGATGAACATCGTGGCCACTTGCCCGATGACGCGCAACGGTGGAAGCGTGCCCATGACCTGAGGGGGCTCTGACGGCGGGGGCGTGACGGCCGGCGGAGGTGCTACCTTGGCGTTGGCGATGGCGGCAAGCGGCATGGCGGTATCTGTCTCGGTCGAAGGAAGTCTGACCTGTCGCGCGGTGGGGGTCAAGGCAGCAAGGCGGGCGCGCGTGGTGGTGGCGGATGACGTGTCCTGGGGCAACGTCGGTGGCGGTGCCTGCCAGGGACTGGCCGATGGCGCTTCTTCCATCACCGTGGCACGGACGACACGCTGCACCGCGCGGAAGACGCCGTCGGCATCGCGGAAGCGCACCTCGGTTTTGGCCGGATGGACATTGACGTCAACATCTTCGGCCGGCATCAGGATGTTGATGAAAGCAACGGGAAAACGTTTGGTCGGCAGTAGGGTGTAGTAGGCCTGGATGATTGCATAGGTCAGCCGCAAATCCTGGACCCAGCGTCCATTGACGAAGAGCGTGATGTAACCGCGATTGGCACGGTGGACGCTTGGGGGGCCGACAAAACCACCCACCCGGATGGCTTGTCCCTCGGTTAAAGCCGGCGGAATCTCCAGCAGGCTGGCTCCCAAATCCATCCCGTAGACGTTGAGCAGGGCTTCCTGGGCATTGCCGTTGCCGGACGTTGCCAGGATTTCCCGTCCGTCATGGCTCAACCAGAAGGCGATATGCGGATAGGCGATGGCATAACGGGTGAGAAAAGCATCAATGTGGCTACGCTCGGTTCGGGCAGATTGGAGAAACTTGCGGCGGGCCGGCACATTGTAGAACAGATCCTCGACGAGCAACTCGGTGCCGTGTGGACGCCCTACCGCGGCCCGGGCGACGACAACGCCGCCTTCGATGCGCATACGGGTCCCGACCGTCTCGTTCGTATGACGGGTGAAGCACGTCACGCGGCTGACAGAAGCGATACTGGCCAAAGCCTCGCCCCGAAAGCCCAAGGTGGTGATGTGTTCGAGATCCTCGGCTGTCTCTAACTTGCTGGTGGCATGGCGACGGAACGCCAGCTCCACCTCGGCTGCCGGAATGCCGGCACCGTTATCTTGCACCCGGATCAGGTCTTGCCCGCCCTCACGGGTCTCGACCTCGATGCGATCGGCGCCGGCATCCAGACTGTTCTCGACCAGCTCCTTGACGACGGAGGCCGGCCGTTCGACAACCTCACCTGCTGCAATGCGGGCTGCTACATCTTCAGACAAGAGTCGAATGGTCATTGCATCTCCTTGCGGCATTGTAGTGCAAGGCGGTAAAATCGCAAGAGGCATGGCCGGCTTGTCCCTCGTCCGCCGTCTTTTGTCCCATTGACAAATTGCCCGTTCCGGTTAGGATAGGAATAACATATAAATCATTATTTATGGATCGTGCAAAATGCTAGACCGCAATATATCAGAGAGAGAGTTACGGCGTTTGGTGAGAAAGTTCGGCGCCCTTCATTCTGTGCTGCGCCTACGCATTCTGGCGGCGTTGGCAGAAGGGGAATCGAATGTGCGGGATTTGGAGGTCAAGTTGCGGGTTAGCCAACCTTTGATCTCCTGGCATTTGACACAACTGCGACAGGCCGGGTTTGTCGAAGCCTCACGGGTGGGGCGCGAGGTGCACTATCGTGTTGTGCCGACGGCCCTTCGCGAGCTTGTGAAGATTTTGGAAGTTGTGTTAGGCTTTACATTAAAAGACTAAGAGGTGAACGGCGTGGAAAGAGCAAAAATTAGACAGTATGATTCGTTAACCGATTGGCTGCGCGTGCAGGCTGCGGTGTTTACCCATCCGATTGCGCGTTTCCTTGAAAAGTTAGGCTTGCATCCCAATACGGTCACAATTTTGGGTTTTTTACTCAACATTGGCGCCGGTATGATACTGGCTACCGGCCGTCTGAAATTGGGCGGCATTGTGCTATTGCTCGCTTCCTCGGTGGATTCTTTGGACGGCGCCTTGGCGCGGGTGTCCGGGGCAAAGAGCCGCTTTGGGGCTTTCCTTGATTCGACGCTCGACCGGCTTTCTGAAGGGGCCTTGTTCTTTGGACTGCTGATCTGGCTGTTACCCCACAATGCGACGCCGGAGATCTATCTCATCTTTCTCACCCTTCTCGGCAGTGTGATGGTCAGCTATGTCCGCGCGCGCGCCGAAGGTGTTGGTTATGCGTGCAAGGTGGGCATTTTGACCCGTCTGGAGCGTGTCGTGATCCTTGGCGCCGGCTTGATCATCGGTTGGCTGCGTCCGACATTGATCGTTATGGCTGTGCTGACCTGGATTACCGTATACCAGCGGATATGGTATGTCTACCGTGAATCGCGCAAGCATCCCGATCAAGAAGTCATGTTGTAGAAAAAGCAATCTGACCGTGCGCCTGGCCTATCACCTTGATTCCTCGACTGTCCCGCCGTAGTAACTTATGGTACAATTCCCTTGATGAAAGGACGAAACTGGACTTTTCTCCGGCATTTGGGAATTATGCTTTTCTTTTTGCTCCCGGCTTTGTTGCCTCTTCTCCGTGGAACTGCTCTGCCCTGTACGCACGACAATGCCTTGCACTATTACCGCATCACAGCGATTGACGCCGCCTGGCGACAGGGGTGGATTTTTTCGCGCTGGGTTCCCAACCTGGCCTTAGGATACGGTTATCCTTTCTTTAACTTCCGCGAGCCGTTGCCCTATCTCATCGGTGCACTCCTTTACCAAACGGGGCTGGGGTTGCCATTGGTGCTCGGCTTACTCTATGCGGGCAGTTTCATCGCTGCTGCCTGGGGCGCGTATGTGCTGGGGCGCGATCTCTTCGGGGAATGGGCCGGCTGGGTGGCGGCGTTGGCTTATGGGCTGGGCCCCTATCTGCTCTTGGATGCGCTGCGGCGCGGCAACATGCCCGAATCGGTTGCGCTGGCATTGCTTCCCTGGTTGCTGGTCACATTCCGTCGGATAATCTTAGGCCAGGGGCGTGGGCCTTTTGTGGCGGCGGTGTTATTGTTGGCGGCCCTTTTTTTGAGTCACAACATCACCTCATTGCTTTTTGCGCCCTTTTTGGGTGGTTATGTCATCCTGTTGGCGTGGCTCTATCGAGGGCACAAGAGCTGGCCGTGGGCGTTTGCGGCAGCCTTTTTGGCGGTGATGCTGACGGCTTGGTTTTGGTTCCCGGCGTTGACAGAACAAGCTACCGTTCAATTGCATCTTTCTCGCACGACACGCAACAATGACTATCATTACAACTTTGCGACATGGCAGGAGATACTCTTGTCCTTGCCCACACCTGCCGATCCCGCTTTCCTCAATGCGCCGATGCGTGTGCCACTCGGCTTGCTTCAATGGGGTTTGGCGATTGTCGGTCTCCCACTCGCCTGGCGACGTGTGCGCGACCCTGAGAGACGGGCCACCCTCATCTTTTTCGCCCTGATAGCCATTGTCTATCTGTGGATGAGTACACCCGGTTCGTTGTGGCTCTGGGAAACCTTCCCCGTGCTGGCTTTCATTCAATTCCCCTGGCGGCTCGTAGGACGCGCTCTGTTGCCCGTCTCTCTCCTGGCCGCCGCTGCCTTCGTTTCCCCTTCGTCTGGCGCTCATTCTGTTCCTGCCACACGCTGCGCCGAGTCCACGCGGGGCAGTGCCCCTTACATCGTGCGTTTTACGTTTTATACCTCTCTTCTTCTCTGCGTTTTCTGCTCCTGGCCCGACACCTATCCCCCCAAAGGGTTTTGTGTCATGGAATCCCATCCCGACATGGCCGATCTGTACGCCTACGAACAACAGGGCTGGCTAGGCGTTGATCCTGAAGGCAGCTATTTCCCCATCTGGGTCGAGGATCATCCTACGGACACAAGGTTGGCTCAGGCCTTTATGCGCGGGGCAGAACCGGAACGGCTGGATACTGCCGTTTTGCCGGACGGGGCGCAGGTGTTGGCGGCAACGTATCGTCCTTTGCGGGCTTCGATCAGTCTGGAAACCCCGATGACCTTTCAAGCGCGCTGGTTGGGTTTCTATTTTCCGGGTTGGCAGGTTGAAATTGATGGTCTGTCGGTCCCGACTGCACCGGAAGAGGACAGTGGCTTGTTGACCTTTGTTGTGCCGGCGGGACAACATAGGCTCGATGTGCGTTTTGGTACGACGCCTACCCGCAAGATGTTGGGCATTGCCTCTACGGTGGCCTTGCTTGTATTCGGACTGGCCATCTGGCAGATCAAGTGCCGGCGCGAGGTCCCGCTCTGTCTGCCAGACGATGGCGATTCCGGCCCGCCGAGTGTTGCTTGCTTTTCGCCCAGAGACGCTTTTGCGTTAGGATTGTTGGCCATAGCCTTGTTCGGCTTGAAACTGTTGGTTGTGGATCGGACGACGAATCCCCTACGGCATTCGCGCCTGGTCGGAGGAACGCTCCCGGAGGTCGAGAGACCCTTGCGTCAACCCTTTAGCGGCGGTTTGACCTTGCTAGGGTACGATCAGGCAGCAACCGTGCTGCCTGCCGATGCCGAGTTACAGGTTGATCTTTTATGGCAAGCCCAGGCAGCGCCGGCGGTGGAATACTATGCTGTGGTCTTGCTCATCGGTGCCGATGGTCAACTGTGGAGCCATGCCGGGACGTTGCGTCCGCGTGGTTACGAACCGCCGCTACCGACAACGAGGTGGTTGCCGGGCCAATATGCCTATGATCCGCATATTGTGCAACCGTTGGCCGGAACACCGCCCGGCGAATACACGCTTGTGGTGAGTTTGTTCGACAAAGCCACCTTAGCACCCGCTTCTGTGTTGAATGCGGATGGCAATCCCGGTGCGCCCCATCTTTCGATAGGTACGGTGCGGATCATGCCACCTTCGACGCCGCCAACTTTGTCATCCTTGGCTGTGCCGGTCACAGCCGCGCTACAACGTTGTGGGACACTGGGGTTGTGGACGATGTCGGCGGATCGCAGCCAGGCTGCCCCTGGGGAGGTGGTGGGATTACGCTGGGTCTGGGAGGCGCTGGAAACGCCACGGGTTGATCTCACGGCGTTGTTGACGCTGGCCGATGCTTCTGGGAACATCGCGCGCACGTGGGAATTGCCCCTTGCGGCGGGATGGTGGCCTACGGAGCGTTGGTCTGCCGGCGAACGTTGGCTGGGGCGGCCCATCATTCGCTTGCCTGGGGGCTTGGAGAGTGGCGCTTATTCGCTGGCCGTGCGTTTGCCCGACTGTGAGGCGGTGCTGGCGCAGGTTCCCCTGGACATGCTTGCTCCCCGGCGCGTCTGGCAAGTGCCGTCCGACCTGCGCCCTGCCGATGTGCTTTTTGGCGGTGAGGTGCGGCTGGTCGGCTATGCTCTGGATCCGCCGTTGCCTGTGGCCGGTCAGACCTTGAGCGTGCGATTGGCGTGGCAAGCCGTTGCCGAGATGCACTCGGCGTATCGGGTGTTTGTGCATTTGATCGGTGAGGCCGGTCGTGTGCTGGCGCAGGGCGACCTCATCAAAACGATGCTGGCGCAGAGTGACGGCGAGCCGGTCAACTGGACGCGCCCGACGACCGGCTGGGCCGTGAATGAAGTCGTCCTCGAGACGCGGGAGATTTCCATTCCTGCGGAGCTGACCACCGACGAAGCTGTCCTGCGGGTGGGGCTCTATATGCCCGATGGCCCGCGCCTTGTGACAGACGAGGGAGAGGATGCCTTTGTGCTGGGGTATCTTCATTTCAAGTAGGAGCCGGATCCTACGGAACGCGAGGTGCTTATGCGTAGACGGATGGGCAGTGGGTTGACGGCGATTGCCTTGTTGCTGACGCTCTGGCTGATCTGGAAGAAGCTGTACATTGTGGTGCATGTGAATATGCCTTGGTGGGGATTCTTGCTCATGGCCGTGTTGCTTTTCCTGGCTGTGGACTATGTCCTCTCCAAGCTCTTTGATCGTAGGTGAATATTCGCGTATGGCGTTCAAGCTCAAATCCTTGATCACCGGCGGGCTTATCCTGGCCCTTGTGTTGTGCTTTGTGCCGGCGTTGCAGCCTTTGCTGCGCGCGGATTTCACATGCGGCTACGATAATGCCTTTCATCTGTGGCGGGCCGTTCAGCTTGACAGTTTGTGGACGCAGGGTGTGCCGTTTGCGCGCTGGGCGCCGGATATGGCGCATGGCTTTGGGTTTCCGCTCTTCAATTTTATGCCGCCGGGGCCGGCGGCCGGCGCGGCCTTACTGCATCGTCTGGGCCTGACATGGCCTGTGGCGTTGAATGCCCTTTTCGCCTTGGGAATTATTGCCGGCGGCCTGTTTATGTTCGCCCTGGCGTGCGATTTATTTGGGCCATACGCGGGAGTGGTGGCGGCGATCGGCTACGTCTATGCGCCGTTTTGGGCCTACGATGTTTTTAACCGTGGCAGCCTGTCTGAATCCGTCGCCTGGGCCTTTCCCCCTTTGATTGTCTGGTCACTTCAACACTGGTGCCTGCAGCGTGAGCGTCGCTTTTTACTGACGGGTGTTGTGGGTCTGGCAGCCTTGATGCTCTCGCACCATCTGTTTGGCTTTCTCTTTGCCCCCTTATTGATCGTATGGGTGTTGTTGATGGCCTATCTGGCCCGTGACGGGCGTGTTCTGTGGCGGGGAATATTGCTGGCCGGGCTGGGGTTGGGGCTGACCATGTTTTTCTGGCTTCCCCCGCTTGTGGAACGGAGCCTCGTGCAAACGGATCGCTTATTGGGGACATGGGTTTTTGATTATCGCTACAATTTCCTTACGTTGGACCAGGTATTGGCCTTGCCCCGTGTGGCCGATCCCTATTTGATCAATGATTGGCCTCCCAAAGCCCTCGGTCTGGTGCCTGTGCTGCTGGCGCTGTTGCCTTTATGGCGTTGGAAGCACTTGACACGTCCCACGTGTTGGTACGTTGTGCTGTTGTGGCCGATGACCTTGCTCTTCACCTTTCTTGTCTTACCGCCGTCGCTGCGCCTATGGGAACATTTCTCCCTGCTGGCGTATGTGCAGTTCCCCTGGCGTTACCTTGGCCCCGCGGCATTTTGTCTGGCGTTGCTCGTCGGCGCCGCGGTGAGTGTCTCCCCGACAAGTAAACTGCGGGCCTCTGACCATAGGCTGGCCTTTTCTGCGACGCTGGGATTGCTGCTCGCCTTGATGGCGGCGAATCTGGGTTGGTTTTTCCCGGCATCTTGTCAACCGCCGGCGGATACTTCTCTGGCCGGCTTGATTGCCTGGGAACGGGCGACCGATACCCTCGGTGCAACGGCAAAAGGCGAGTATTTGCCGATCTGGGTTGAGCGGATACCCGATGAGGAGGCCCTGGATGCGGCCTATCGTGCCGGTGGCCCTATCCCGCGTTTGTCGGCGCGGACGCTTCCGGTGGGGGCGACGCTTCTCTCTGCCGACTACGGGGCCTTGCGCGCTTCCATTGAGCTGGAGACCCCCGTTGCATTTCAGGCGCGTTATCTGGCATTCTACTATTCGGGGTGGCGGGTCACCCTTGATGTTGCGC
>FWPV01003057.1_pt1 | contig 39010 bp, 34 predicted proteins | sample 2228371 | NCBI WGS metagenome assembly FWPV01 (sample SAMEA103939776, study PRJEB20133) | metagenome
AGCTCATTCTTGAATTCTCCCAGGCTATCCAGGAAGGCCCTCGCCTTGGCTCTCTCGACGGCGTTAAAAATCTCTTCTTTCTGACTCCAGGCAATATCCTTTCCGTAGAGCTTATAAAGAAAGAAAACAAGAGTCTCATAGACATTGAATGTATTTTTAATAAAACTCACTTTATAATCATCAACAAAGACCTGACTCCGAATGTGGTCAATCGCCTGGGCGGCATTCTGGTAGAAAGTCAAAGCTTGATTGTAATCCCCTTTTTTCTCCCAGCACTGTCCCATGAAAAACAGGGTTTCCCAGAGAAAATTTCCCTTGCCGATTCGATTTCCTTCCTCAAGGGCCATCTGAAATAATCCTGAAGCTTTTTTATAATCTCCCATTTTGAGGCTGCAGATTCCCAAGTTGGTCAGGATTTCGACCAGGGCTTCGCCGTCTTTGACTTTCTCGGCCACCTCGAAGGCTTTTTCGAGGCATTTTCGGGCGGCGGAGTAATCTTCAAGGTCGAGATAGGCTATTCCCAGATTGTTCAGCGCGATTATGGTCATCTTTTTGTTACCGGCCTTCTCGGCAAAGCCAAGGGCTCTCTCAAAATAACGGAGGGCTCGGGAAAGGTCAGTTCGATTTGCGCTGAGGCCTGATTTTTTTCTGAAGGCTTCTCCAAGGCTATTCAGGTTCTGGGCGGAAAAGAAAACATTTCCCCTCTGCTCGTCGATTTCTTGAGCAGCCAGAAAATAATCCAGAGACCTTTCATAAAGCCCGAGATGAGCCAGGATGAGACCGATATTCTTTAGGGAATTTGACTCATCCTCTTGATTTTTATTATTTCTTGCCACCTCCAAAGCTTGAGCATAATAGCTGAAAGCCCTGGTATAGCTTTTTCGTTTTAGATGATAAAGACCCATGTTGAGCAAGCATTTCGCCTGTTCTCTCTGGTCGTTTAGAGCCTGAGCGGTTTCATGCGCCCTCCTGTTCAGGGAAAAGAAATGCTCAAGGTCCTGCTTATCCAGGTAGACAAGACTTAGCTGGCGAAGACACTTTACCTCATGCTCCTGGCTTTCAAGCTTTTCGGCCAGCTCGAGGGCTAACTTGAAGCTGGAGATGGATTTTTCATACTCCCGGGCCCGGCGGTGGGCTTTCCCGGCTGAATAGAGCTCCCCAATCCTGAGAAAAACCCGGATTTTTTCGGCTTCTTTTTTCAGATTTTCTTTTTCAGCTACAGTCAGGGCATCCGAGAAATACTCCAGACCATTGTCGGGTTGACCCAGGGCCCAGCTCAGTTTCCCGAGAAGGATTAAACATTTAACTTCTTTCTCCGCGTCTTTCAGATTTTGAGCAAATTCCTTTGCCCGGCTCAACAGGGCAAAAGCATCCGCAAAATTTCCTTCCTTCCAACGAGATTCGCCTGACCGGAGCGCTTGATGGTACTCCCTTGACAGGGGGTCAGAAGCCATCCCATTTGGATTTGGATAAAAAGGGAAAGATAAGGAAAGGAGAATGGCCAGAAAAACCCCGGCTCGTTCAATTCTTTGATAATCGCCTGGCCTATTCATTTTCTTTGCTATTATACCCGAGTTCCCTCGGAAAGTCCTTGTTTTAAGCCACTCCTCGAGAGGGATTTTAAGTTAAACCTAAACCGGCAATGGGCGAGGATGAAAAAAAATGAACCGAAGTGAGAAAAAATCTTTATCTCAAGCGTCTATTATATAATGGAGAGAAAAAAGCTTGTTCTATCAAGGAGATGAATTTGATAAACGAGAAGGTCATTCTGGTCGTCGACGATGACCTGACCACTCAAAGCATGCTCAGGACTGCGCTTCTTAAAGCCGGCTATTCGGTAAGAGTGGCTTCGAGCGGTGAGGAGGGAATCCGGATGGCCAAAGAAGAGACGCCTTTGGTCATCATCCTGGACATCATGATGCCCGGTCTCGACGGTGGAGAAGTGGCCAGAATCCTCAAAACAGACCCCGGAACAAAAGACATTCCAATCATCTTCCTGTCTTCTCTTATCTCAGAGAAGGAGGAAAAAACAGGCGGGCGGTCAGATATGGTCAGCTTTCTATCAAAGCCATATCATCGGGATAAATTGCTCAACGAAATCAAAAAATATCTTCTCATGAGAAGCGAGGATGAGCCGGATAAAAACTGAGACCAGGGAAGCGGCGGAAGCTTTGATGTTTCGATGCCGGAGGTGCGGCGATTCTGTCTGTGACCCTACGGTAAGGGAGTTTGTCTGGGCCGAGGCACGAAAGGACACGGGTGAGGACACCTGGGTTTTGCCTGACGATGACCAGGTAATGAAACTGAATGAGGTTTGCAGGCGCTGCCCGAAAGGGCTTTTTTCCATCGCCGAGAAAGAATGTCCGGCTTGCGGGAGCAGAGAAATAGAACCGTTGCTGATTATGATTGCCGAGCGCGACTTCCCCCCGACAACGAACACCGTCTTTCCGTACAGGTGCCTGGCCTGCGGCAAGGCTCTTTTTTCCTTCAAAGAATTATAAGGTGGGAAAGCAAAATGGGGGCTGGATTCAATAGCTCATGCTGATAGAAATACCGCTCGTCCCGCTGCCGAAGCGGGGGTTGACGACCCGGCTGAAAATGGAGCCAAAGGAATAGCTCAGCCCAAAGGAAAAATAATAGCTGTAAGATGTCGCCAGTTGCTTCCTCATCAGCAACACTTCTTCCCAGCTCGCCCCGCCCCGGGACAGGAAGAGCTGGTCGTGGATTCGCGAGACGTTTCCGTAAAGGTTCATCGACAGACCGCGGTAAATCCTCAAAGAAAGGTCGGTTGAGAGCTCAAGCCGATACTTGCTGAAATCGTGGAAATAATGAGAAGCTTCGAGAGAAGTGCTGATGGTGCCCCATTTTCTCTTGAGTTCGAGCGTCAGAGAGGCACTTTGGCTGGTCAGGAATTCCTTGGTTTTTTCGAAAATTGTCTCTTCATAATAAAAATTGGGTCCAAGATTGGGACTATAGGTCAGGCGGAGTTGGCGGCTTGTCGACTGAGAGTAGGGAAAGAAATTGTATTCGACGGCCGGTGAGAGCTTGGCCCCGAACCTGATGTTGCTATAAGTGGAGCTCCGCAGATGAACAAAGGCACCCACTGACCAATGCTCGCCCAGGCTTTTGGCGATTAAGGTTTGAACGCTTCCGCTTTTCGATGTGCTGGTGAGTTTAATTTCTCCGTAGTCAAAAGAGCTCTGATAGAGGCTCCCGCTGAACGAAAGCCGAAATTTCCACTCAGGTGTTACCCGGCTAGCCGAGAAATTTCCATAAAGGTTCCGGTAAGAATAACTTTTCTCTAAGTTGCCAAAGCTATTCATACTCAGGCTAAAAACCCAGAATTTCCATTTATCGACGACATCGGTCGGCTTGACCTCTTCCAAAAACCGGATTCGCAATTTAGAAGCTAAAGGTGTTTTGCCGACCAGAGGCACGAGCCCCAGCTTGATCAGGCGGCTGAGCTCTTCCAGGATTCTTTCGGGCGGAGTCTCTTCCGGGAGCTCCAGACTCAAGCTGTTGGTTTCTCCGGCGAGCTCTTTCTGACCGGTGAATAAGACGGCCAACCTGATTTTTTCTCCCGGCTTGCTTTCTTCGTTGATGCTGATGATGACCTGAGCCTCTTCTGGCGAGGCGACGGCGCGGCAAAACGGAGCACCGGAAAGGAGTTGCTCTACGGACCAGCGCGTTTCTTCCACGAAGACGAGAAGCTTTTCTCCTTGATTCTTGCCGGAAGCGGGGACCATTAAACAGGAGAATAAAAAGGCAAAAACGAAAAGGGCCACGGTCTTCTTCATCTTGTCCACTCAATAAATGGTCACGGACATTCCTCCTCCACCCCAGCTGCCAAAGCGCGGATTGACCACGTTGGTGAAAATAGAACCAAAAGTATAGCTAAGGCCGACAGCGAAAAAGCATTGATAATCAGTGGCCAGAATCTTTCTCCGGAGGAGCACTTCTTCCAGGCTGGCTTCACCTTTGGGCAGGTAAAGCTGGTCGTGGATGAGAGACGCTCCTCCGTAGGCAAAAGCATTCAGACCTTTGACCAGGTTGAGCGAAAGAATGTTGAACAACGTGAGGTGATTTTTGCTGAAATCGTGGAAATAATGCGCTCCCTCGAGTGAGGAACTAATCGTTCCCCATTTTTCTCTCAATACCAGCGAGATAATCAGATACTGACTGAGTCGACTTTCTCTGGTTCGATCATAAAGGGTTTCTTCATAGTAGCGGGACGCGGAGAAGCTGAGGCGATAAAGAAACCGGAGCTGTCGCCTTGTCGACTGAGAGTAGGGGAAGACGTTGAATTCTACGGCGGGCGCCAGACTCCAGTGAAGTTTATAATTCTGGTAAGTGGAAGATGTCATCGATAAATAACCGCCAGCCGACCAATGTTCTCCCAGGCTCTTCACCGCAAGACCTGAAAAAGAAGTAGTCTTGTAGCTCGATTCCGATTCCTGGTCTTCGTAGGTAAAGCGGTCATAATGGTAGGAGTGACTTAAGGTGAGGTTGAGCTTGATTTCTTCGGTAACCCGGTTAGCCGAAAAGGAACCGGAGAGCGATTGATAAACATGGGATTTTTCCCCGTTGAGGTAGCTACTGCCGCTCAAGCTAAAAACCCAGTTCTTCCAGCGGTCAACAGCCGGAGCAGTGGGCTTTTCTTCTTCCTGGAAATCAATGGTCAGCCGTCTGGAGATCGGGGTTCGGGCGACGTAGTTGGCCAAACCAATTTTCAATGTTTCGGTGAGCCCGCGACGAGTTTCATCTTCAGTGTCGGTCTTATTGGAATAGTACTTCTGGACATCGTTAATCCCGGCAAACCTATTCTGGCCGAGGAAAGTCAGGGTGAATTCATAGCCCCCGCTTCCGGTCCTGAGAGTCGTCACCAGTACATGAACGTCAGCTTCAGCCCTTTCTCGAACATAGTTCACATAGGGAATTTCCGTCTTGATATAGTCGAGGTCGCAGCTGGCACAGTCGATATAAACCCGGGGAGCGGTTTTCTTCAGTTCTTCAAGGGAAGGTTTTTCTTCTTGCTGGGCTCTGAGAGAGAGAAGGGAAATGCCGAAGAAAAGAAAGTAAAACAACGCCACCCGGAAAATGGCCTGGTTTTTTCTTGTCATCTATTTCCGTGCCCGAATTAATTTTCCTGATGGCCAATTTTCCCTCTGCTTATTATACGCCGCTACAGGAATAAAAGTTACGAAGACAAATAATTTTGTTTGCCCGACAAGGGGAGACGGCTCATCCTCCAGGAACATCACCCGCTTTAATTGAAATGCAGCCTCTAATCTTTTGCCCAGAGGTCCTGCAGGCAGAGAAGGGATGGCGATGTTTTTTTCTCGATCGCCTTGACGGCTGCGCTGGCGGAAGGGATGTTGGTGAAGCAGGGGACCCGGTAGCTGAAGGCAACGCGCCGGATTTTCTGCGCGTCGCCGATTTCTTGAGTCCCCGACGGCGTGTTGAAAATCATCTTCACTTTGCCCCGGCTGATGTCCTCAAGGATGTTCCTTCTCTCTTTATAGACCTTGCCGATGGTGTCTGTCTTGAATCCGTGACGGCGGAGGTACTGAGCAGTGCCCTCGGTGGCAAGGAAGCTAAACCCCAGGTGCTCGAGCTTCTCGATTAATGTCAGGATGCGGGGCTTGTCTTCATCCGGGACACTGACAAAGACCCGCCCCCGCGCGGGCAAAAAGAATCCCGCCCCTTCCATAGCCTTGAGGAAAGCCAGGGGAAATTCGGGGTCGATGCCGATTGATTCTCCGGTCGAGCGCATTTCGGGCCCGAGGACGGGGTCAACCTCCAGGAACTTATCAAACGAGAAAACCGCTTCTTTAACCGCATAATAGCTCGGGTGGCGGGCCGGCAACCCGATGTCTTTAAGCTTTTCTCCCATGATCAGGCGGGTGGCGATTTTTGCCAGCGGGATGCCGGTAGCTTTTGAGATGAATGGGACTGTCCTTGAGGCCCGGGGGTTGACTTCCAGGACATAGATTCTCGTTCCTTTGACCGCCAGCTGGACGTTCATCAACCCGACAACTTTGAGCTCTCTGGCCATGAGCTCGACCTGTCTTTTCACTTCTTCGATGACCCTATCAGCCAGAAAATAGGGGGGAATAACCATGGCCGCATCTCCTGAGTGGACCCCAGCCTCCTGGATGTGCTCGAGGATGCCACCGATATAGACATCCTCTCCGTCGGCCAGAAGGTCGACGTCGAGCTCCATGGCGTTGTCGATGAACTCGTCGATGAGGAGCGGGTGCTCCTTGAAGTAGTCGCGGATGAAATGGACATAGCGGAGAAGTTCCGCTTCGTCATGGATGATTTTCATCGCCCGGCCCCCGAGCACGTAGGAAGGACGAACCAGCACTGGGTAGCCAATCCGCTCAGCGACCTTAATCGCCTGACGCGGCGTCCTGGCTAACCCGTTCCGGGGACGGAGGAGCCCGAGTCTCTTTAAGAACTGGTCGAATTTCTCCCGGTCCTCGGTCTCGTCGATGGCCGCCGAGCTTGTTCCCAGGATGGGAACGCCTTGGCGGTTGAGGCCAACTGAGAGCTTGAGTGGAGTCTGACCTCCGAATTGGACGATGATTCCCTCAGGCTTTTCTTTGGCGTGGATGGCCAATACATCTTCGAGCGTTAAGGGGTCGAAATAAAGACGGTCCGAGATATCGTAGTCCGTAGAAACGGTTTCCGGGTTGGAATTGACCATAATCGTCTTGTATCCCGCATCCCGGAGCGCAAAAACGCCGTGGACACAGCAGTAATCGAACTCGATTCCCTGGCCGATTCGGTTGGGCCCCGAGCCAAGGATGATGGCTTTTTTCCCGGGTAAGGGAGGCGCTTCATCCTCCTCTTCGTAAGTCGAATAAAAATAAGGAGTTTCAGATTCAAACTCGCCTGCGCATGTATCGACAACTTTCCAGACAGGGAGGATTCCCGATTGCATCCGCAGCTCCCTCACCTCATTTTCTTTAAGCCCCGTGAGCTCGCCAATCCGGCGGTCGGAAAAGCCAAGTTCTTTGGCCCGGCGGAGAAGATGGCTGTCCAGGGAGCGTTTCGGGGCGGTGCGCAACAGGTCTTCAAATTCGACGAGCTCTTGGATGTTGCGGAGGAAGAAAGGGTCAATCCGGGTGAGACCATAGATTTCCTCTACAGTCAGCCCGTGGCGGAAACCATCGGCAATGAGCCATAGCCGCTGGGCGCTTGGCCGGCGGAGCCTTTCCTGGAGAAGCTGGCCATTGGTTTTGCTCTCGACAGGCTCTAGCCCCCACCGGTCGAACTCAAGGGACCGGATGGCCTTTTGGAGAGCTTCCTTGAAGGTCCGGCCAATGGCCATCGTCTCGCCGACTGATTTCATCTGCGTTGTTAGGCCCTGGTCCTCTTCCGGGAATTTCTCAAAGGCGAAGCGAGGAAGCTTGACGACGACATAATCTATGGCCGGCTCGAAACAGGCCGGCGTTTTCTTGGTGATGTCATTAAGGATTTCGTCAAGGGTATAGCCGACAGCGAGTTTAGCGGCCATTTTAGCGATAGGAAAACCTGTGGCCTTGGAAGCCAGCGCTGAAGAGCGGGAAACCCGCGGGTTCATCTCGATGACCATCATCCGGCCGTCCTCGGGGTTGATGGCAAACTGGATGTTCGAACCGCCCGTCTCGACGCCAATCTCCCGCATGATGGCGATTGCCGCATCCCGGAGCCGCTGGTATTCCTTGTCGGTCAAAGTCTGAGCCGGCGCGACGGTGATAGAGTCCCCTGTGTGGACGCCCATGGGGTCGAAATTCTCAATCGGGCAGACAATCACAACGTTGTCTTTTTTGTCCCGCATAACTTCAAGCTCAAACTCCTTCCAGCCGATGATGGACTTTTCGATGAGCACGCGGGAAATGGGACTGATGGCCAGCCCCAGGGGAACAAACCGATAAAAATCTTCCCAATTATAAATGATATTGCCGCCCGTTCCGCCCAGGGTGAAAGAAGGCCGGAGGACAACAGGAAAGCTGATTTTCTTGACGATTTCCACCGCTTCTTTGAGGCTCGATGCATAGCCGGAATCAGGCACCTCGAGCTTGATTCTCTCCATGGACTTCCGGAAAAGGAGCCGGTCCTCAGCCTTGCGGATGGAATTGGCCGTGACCCCAATCAGCTGAATGCCATTCCGCTTGAGCACGCCCCGGAGGTCGAGCTCCAGGGCCAGGTTCAGGGCTTTCTGGCCGCCAAGAGTGGCCAGGAGAGCGTCCGGCTTTTCGGCTTCGATGATTCTTTCCAGGTAGTCGGCCGTGAGCGGCTCGAGATAGGTCCGGTCGGCAAATTCCGGGTCGGTCATGATGGTCGCCGGGTTCGAATTGACTAGGATAAGGCGGTAATTTTCTTCCCGCAGCGCTTTAAGGGCTTGGGTGCCGGAATAGTCGAATTCGGACGCCTGGCCGATGATGATCGGACCCGACCCGATGATCAAGATGGATTCGATGTCGTTTCGTCGCGGCAACCTATTTCCCCCTGAATGTTTCGACCAGTTTCTTGAACTCCTGGAAAAGGTAGCGGGAGTCCCTCGGTCCGGGTGAACTTTCTGGATGATACTGGACAGAAAAGGCATATTTTTCTTTAACGGCCAAGCCTTCCGAGGTCAGGTCATTGAGGTTGATGTGGGTTAGCCTTGCTACTCCCTTTAAGGATTCAATGTCCACGGCAAAGCCATGGTTCTGCGAGGTGATCTCGATTGTTCCCGTATCCAGGTTCTTGACCGGGTGGTTGGCGCCGTGGTGTCCGAACTTGAGCTTGTAAGTTTTTCCGCCAAGAGCCAGGGCCAAGAGCTGGTGGCCGAGACAGATGCCAAAGATGGGCACCTGTCCGATGAGCTTTTTAATATTTTCGATAGCGTAAGTAATGGGCTCCGGGTCGCCCGGACCGTTGGAGAGAAGAATTCCGTGGGGCTTGAGTTTGAACACTTCCTCGGCCGGTGTCGTTGCCGGAACGACGAGAACCTCCATGCCCTGGTCAACCAGAGACCGAAGGATATTCCTCTTGATTCCAAAATCATAAGCGACGATAAAATGCTTGAACCTTCGACGCTTCCTGTAACCCTGAGGCCAAACGTAGGTTCCCTCTTTCCAGTGATAAGGCTCTTTGGTTGTCACTTCTTTAACCAAATCGCAGCCGACAATGGAAGGGATGGCTTTAGCCCGAGCCAGGAGTTTGTGGGGATCGTTCTCCAGGGTGGTGAGAAGGGCTCGCTGCGCGCCCGCTTGACGGATGAGTTTGGTCAGTTTTCTGGTGTCAATTCCGTAAATCGCCGGAAGGCGGTGGCGGATGAAATAGTCTTGAAGATGTTCTTGGGCTCGCCAGTTCGAAGGTGCCTGGGCCATTTCCTTGAGGACGAAGCCCTCCACCCAGGGTTTTCCGGATTCCATGTCCTCGGGATTACAACCGGTGTTGCCAATCAGGGGATAGGTCATGGTGACGATCTGCCCTTTATAAGAGGGGTCGGTCAAAATTTCCTGGTAGCCGGTCATCGAGGTGTTGAAGATAATCTCTCCCTGGGCTTCACCTTCAAACCCGCAGGAGTAGCCTCGGAAGATGGTCCCGTCTTCGAGGACAAGAAAGGCATTTTTTGGGGAAGAGCATCTTGCTGGCTGCGTTTTGTGGCCGCGCATTGGCGCTATTTTACCGATTCTCGCGGCCAAAAAAAAGAGGTTGTCTTTGGAGCTGGGGCAATATCCTCTTTAATTGGTCTTGTCGGAAGCTTGAGTCACGCCGCCGAGGAAGGTTTTAAAAAAACTCAGGAGAAGGGCCTTCTGAAGGCCAAAACCCAAAACTCGACGGTATATGTCGCGATAGGGAGCGTCTCCTGTAAACATATCCCAAAGGATTCGCCGGAGCTGTTGAGCGGCTCGAGGAGACTCCTGGCTCTTAGCCAGGGAGATATGAGACCGCACAAAGAGGGGGATGGAGGAGACAACGTCGTTCATCCGGAAGAGAATTCGTCCGTAGAGATTGTCCTGGCCAATCAAATGGACAGCTGGCCGGTAATAGGCTTTGAACAGTGAATCAGCGTCAATCCCGACTTCGAAGGCTGCCCTTGCGGCCAGCTGAGCCGTAAGGAAAGCAGATTCGATGCCGTTCTTGTAGTGTCGGGAGAAGCTTGCATCGCCGATGAGAACAATCCTGTCCGCGAAAGGTTTTCGGGCGGAGGAGACGACAATTCGGGGATAGCAACAGCAGGACAGGCTGAACCTGGGGATGCTTCTTCCGAGAGGGTGAGAGATGAAGAATTCTCGAAGAACAGCGGGGGAAATGTCCTTTTTCCCGACGACTGTCACCGTCAGGTAATCGCCTTTAGGGACAGCGGTGGCATATCGGAAAACCCGAGAAGGTGAAAGATAGACGTGGATCAAGTCCTGGTAGCTTTTTTTAATTTTCTCGAGGCCGAGCTTGAACTCAGCCTGGAATGTGGTGAGAGTTTTAGGGGCGCGGTAGCCAAAGCCCATTTTTTCGACTTCGCCGATAAGGAAAGTATTGACCCCGAATGCCCCGACCACGAGGTCGGCCTCCAGATGGTCGAGTGCTTTTTTTTTGCCGAAAACAATTGTTGCCTTTTCTTGAGCCCGCTCTGGAAGCTGGATTTTCCAGACGGGAGAGAGAATGACTTCAGCCCCCTCATCCTGGGCCCAGGAGAGAAGAAAATCATCGAAACTCACGACCTCGGGGAACCTGGAGAAACGAGGACCGTTCCCCCTGAAAACAGTGGCAATGGAGCGCTTTTTTTCTGCTGCAGCTGAAAGGACGAGGTCCTCTTGCTCGAAATGGAGGCAGTAACCTTTTACCCGGCTAAGAATCCTCTTTTCTGGAAGGGGAAGGCCTTCTTCTTGAAGGGAGTTTTCCAATCTTCTGGAGATGACGCCCGCACAGAGGTTGCAGCCTCGGGGGCCTGGCTCAAGAAAATCCTTGCCGTCAAAGATAGTGATCTTGCAATCAATGCCCTTTTTTTGAGAAAGCTTTTTAGCGAAATGGGCGAAAAGAGAGCCAGCCGGACCACCCCCCACGATGACCACACGACAACCATCCTTCAAGGCCAGTTTTCTCATCGGCCAAAATATTTTACTACTATTTTTATAAATTTTATAGGAATAATAGTTAAATGGAAACGGATCTGACCTTAAACGGCGCTTGAGGTAAGGTTGTTTTCGCGTTCTTTGGCTATTTTCTGGTATTCGAGAGGGTGGAGGAGCCGAAGCTCGCGCCCGGTTATTTTTCCATTCAGCCAGACTTTGCTCATGGGGAAGACCTCTGGGTTCAGATGGACATTGTACATGTGCCAGATAATAATCGAGAGGAAGGCGAGGATGGCTTCGTATCCGTGAACGATAATAAAGATGTTATGGACCCAGAGGGGGAAAAACCGGAGCGAAAGCTCAACCTGCCACATGAAAAAACCTGTGAAGATCATTACCACGGAGCCCCAGCCCAGGGCCCAGTATTCAAATTTCTCGATAAAGTTGTAGCGGCCAAAAAGAGGAGGCTTTTCAAACAACCAGTAAGGATGAGCCTGAAAGAATTTCTTAAACCACCCGCGCCGGTAGAGAAATTTTGTCATTCTCACGTTATACCCAAAGAGCTGGATGGCATCCCGGATATCTTTGGCCCGAGGTATCATCTCCCTGAAATTTTCCCTTCCCCGGCGGCTCAGGCAGATGTAGAGTAGATGCCAGAGGAGGTTGGCTATCATCACGATGGCCGCCAAGCGGTGAATGATTCCCCGAAGATAAAAACTCTGCTCGGTGGGGAAGACCCACTTGAAGAATTTAAATTCATAGAAAAAGAGGGGAAGCCCGGTGATGATGAGGAGAAAAAAGGTGATGATGAGGAGCCAGTGTTGGACCCTTTCCGTCAGGTTCATCCGGATAAAAATTTCTTCTTCGGCGATAAAAGGCGATTTATCCATGTTCTCGAGTTCCGAGCAGACGGCGCCACAAGTCCGCCGCAATGAAAATAACCATGACGGCAATGATGAGGGAGATGACGAGGATATAGATTTTCTTGACCACATGAGAAGCGCGGTGTTTGGTCGAAGTGACTTCATCAGGAATGAGGTGGATGGGGCCCTCGGCGAAACGACGGCTGGCGCCGGGATGGCATTGACCACATGTCCGGGGAAGGTTGGTTGGATGGATGGAAGATTGAGGGTCGGAGGACGGTCGGATATCATGAAATCCATGACAAGAAGCGCAATTGGCCACCCTCGTCTCTCCAAACTTTGAGGCTGTTCCGTGGAAAGTGTCGCTGTATGTCTTGAAACGGGAAGTCAGGAAACCATACTGCCGACTCAGGGCCAGGTTGTCATGGCAGCGGACGCAGAGTTCAGCGATCCGGGTGGCGTAGACCTTCGAATTCAGGTCCTGGGGGGATAAGATATCATGTTCACTGTGGCAATCGGTGCACACAGGCACCTCGCGGATGCCTTTAACATAATCTTTCCCATGAACTCCGTCGAGATAATCACGCTGGATCCCGACATGACACTGGCCACAAGTCCGGACGATATTCTGGCGAGAGACCGGGGAGGCTGGCTCTGTTGTCTTCTTGATGGCGTGGGCACCATGGCAATGACTGCAGTTGGCCGAGATGGTTAGCCCCGACCTGGCGAGGGCCTTGAAGTGGATGCTTTGTCGATATTGGCGCACGAAGTCCTGCCCTTTGGGTGTGCTTATTTTCTGGAGATGACATTCTTCACAGGTGGCCGGGAGGTTGAGCGGAAAAACACGAGAATCGAAATCGTCGCTGGCCTTGATATCATGCGTTCCGTGGCAATCTTTGCACCCCACTCTTTTTTCTCCCTTTTCCTGGAGTCCAACCACGGCGTGGATGCTTGTTTGGAATTCCCGGCCGGCCCGGTCATGGCAGACGCTGCACTCCACTTCTTGGAGAGACAGTTGATGCGGAAAGTCTTTTGCTCGAGCGAGGTCGGAATGACAATCGACGCAGGAGAGACCGGCTTGGCCGTGGACCGAAATCTTGAGAATCTCGGCGTCGACATAGACGTGCTTGCCTGTCTCGCTTTGAATTTCCTTATCGCCGTGACAGAGGAGACAGTCTTCATCCGACTGACTGCAGAGGGGTCCAGGGAAAAAGAAAAGGAGGAAAAATAAGAAAAGCGTCAAAAGGGAAAGGATTTCATCCCGCCTCGGCATGGTCCTCTTAGTTTTTATCTTTCTTTCCTCGCCAGAGCCTGAATCTCTTGAGGAACCCGGGGATAAACCAGGCAACAGTAATTCCCAGGGTTATGGCGACGAGAAATAGCAAAACCCTTTGGACATAGAAGAGGACGGGAGGGTTTCTTTGTTCAACCCCAATGTGGATTTTGGCCGGGGCTATTTTTTCGCTCATCCTGGGATGACAGCCAGGTTGCCCGCATGTCTTCGCCAGGTTGGCGGGGTTTACTCTCGACAGAGGGTCGGAAGCGGGGCGGATATCGTGCACTCCGTGACAACTGGAGCAATTGGCAGCTGCTTTGTAGCCGAACCCAACGGCGATTCCGTGCATGCTTTCGATGAAAGTGGCAATCCTATCCTGAGGAATGCCGTACTTGCTCATGATTTCTGGGCGAGCATGGCAAGTGGAGCATGTTTCGGGGACGTTTTGAGAGGATGTCGGTGCATCCGGCTGCAGGGGGGAAACAATGGCGTGTTCTCCATGGCAGTCGACACAGAGCGGTGCGTCCGGGTTGCCGGCGAGAGCCTGGGTCCCATGAATACTTTCCTTGTACTGCAGGAAAATCAACTCATGACAGGCGCCGCAGGTTTGAGGTTGTTGGGCCATCAGTTGAGGTTCTCCGACTCCCTTGATGTCATGGACTCCATGGCAATCGGTACAAACCGCAGCAAACCGAACAAGACCTTTTTCGAAGAGAGCTTTACCATGGACACTCTTTCTGTATTCTTGGTAGGGCATCTCCCTGTGGATATGGTACTTGGTGACAACTTGCATGTCCTCGTGGCAAGCCGAACAGGTCAAAGGGATGTTTGCCCTGAAAACGGTTGATTCAGGGTCGTCGCTCGGGCGAATGTTATGCTTGCCGTGACAATCCCAGCACCGGGCCACTTCCTTAACTCCTCTTTCCAGGTAAGCCCGGCCATGGACGCTGTCCGGGTAGATGAGGGGGTCGAGGGCTTCCCTTGGCTTGGCGTCTTCCCGATGGCAGACGGCGATGCAGTTGACATCGGGGATGTCTTTTGGATGCGGGATGCCCGCCGCCGCTTGTCCGGCGCCGATGAGATGACAGCTTGTGCACTCTAAGTTTCCGTGGACTGAGGCTGAAAAATTGGCCTCATGGATTTTATATTTTTCGTCGATTTTTCCTTCCCGACCGTGGCAGGACAAGCAGTTCTCGTTGAGGGATCCCTGGTGGCTTGGGATAGCAAACAGGGAAATACTCAGAACTATCACTCCTCCCAACTTCTTGACCATCTCGCGCCGAATGAGCCTTTTATGGCCGCCGTTCAAGAATAAACCTGGATAAAGAGGCAACGAGGTCCCGACTATTTCGCCTTCGGTTTCAGGTGCTTGATTTTTTCATAGGACGAGGAAAAATCAAAGGCCTTGCCGTGAGCATTGGCATGGCATGTCAGGCATTGTTTTCGGATTGCCTCCTGAGAATCGTAGACGATCAACCCGTTTTGGACGGCGGCTGTCCGGTCTTTCATGATGCTGAGCTTTCGATATTCACTTCCCGGACCATGACAGACTTCACAAGTCACGCCTTCACCCTTGAGATCAGGCGCCTTATCGTAAAGGGGAGCATGGCACTTGAGGCAAGCGGAGCTTTGGGGAGCATCTTGGATGCCCGCGGCCTGGGCGATAGCGGCGCCCTCTGAGGAACTCAGGGCTGAGAGAGAGGTGGCGTGCTTGGATTTTTCCCAGATGGGATATTGCTGGCCCTGGGATTCAGTTTTATGACATATCTGACACTTGGCCGCACCGACATAGGAAAACTCCTGGCTCAGAAGAACCATTAAGAAAATTCCTGTGACCACGATGGCAAGAATAAACTTTTTCATCCTTTCCTTCCTTCAAAAAAAATCCGCTCCAAGAAAATCTATTCTAAAAAACTCATCGGTTGCTGTCAATTAGTATTCCTATAATTTCTATATTTTTTCTAAGTTTTAGCCAGCTCTCTCTTACAAAAGATAACCGGTTAGGCGGCGAGGGCTCAAGAGTGTTGAGATGTCTTGCCCCCATGAGTGAAGTCACGGAGCTTGAGAAAAATGGCCGATACGAGAAGTAAAAGGAAAAACATGGCCACAACAAGGCCAAGCCGGCGAGATTTGGCTTCTTTGAGGGCAGCCTCCCCGTGAGCCTTGACTTCGTCGAGCGTTTTTTCGCCTTGCTCAAGGCGGGCCCGGATGTCCTGGACGTTGAGCGCATGGGTCAGGTTACGGGCGTGGATGAGAGCCGTTCGAGCTTCCTGGAGCTTGAAAGCAGCCTGGCTTACCTCCACACCCTTACTTTCTGCAGCCCGGAGAAGAGTCTCGGCACTCTCGAGGGAGGCGACAAATGCATCCAGCAGGAGCTTCATCTGCAGACCCTGTTCATAGGGTTCTGAGTCCTTATCGTGACAGCGCAGACAGACGTCCTGGGCACCCCCGGCCAGCATTTCATCCGAGGGGCGAAGAACTTTGTGGTTCCCGTGGCAGGCTTCGCACTCCGAAATTCCCAAATCGTGGTAGGCGGCTTGATGCGGGCTCCTGGAGAAAAGCTGGCCAGCACTCTGGTGGCACTGCCGGCAGACAAAAGCCACCGCCGTAACCTCGGGAGGAGCCGCCCCATGATTGCCATGGCAGTCATTGCAGACAGGCGCTGAGAGGTCCTTTTTTTGGTAAAGGGCAAAGGCGTGGACGCTTTCCCTGTATTCTTCGACCTGCTGGGCCGGGATCCCATAGGGCTTCATATATTCTGGGTCCGAATGGCAGCGGCTGCAGGTTTGGGGAATATTCCAGGCAAAGGTCGGAGATTTGGGGAAATTAGCTGTCTGGATGCCATGGACTCCGTGGCAATCAGTACATACCGCGGCGCGGTAATCGCCTTTCTTAAGCAACTGACCATGGCGACTTGTCCAGTAAAGTTCGAACTGGTCGACCCTCAAATTTGGGTTGAAACGCCTCATGAAAGCAACATCTGAATGGCATCCCCCGCACAGCTGGGGGATTTTGATTCTTGTCGGGGCTCCTCTGAAACTTTTATCCTTGGCCTGTTCGAGGTCCTCCTCTCGCGGGTTGCCTCCGTGGCAGTCGGCGCAGCTCAGCCCGAATTGCTGGTGGATGTCTCCAGAAAAAGCCTCAACCGGGGCACTCAGCTTTCCCTCGAGCTCTTTATGGCACTCGAGACAAGAATCTTTCTGGGCCCAAACAAATATTGGAACGAGAAGCACGAAGAAAAGGCTGACCGTACTCTTTAGGATCAGCCCCCTGGGATTTCCTTTCTGAACCTTTAGAGACATATTTTTGCTCACTTTCCATCTCCGGGCAATAAATAGGTCAGAGCGGTCAGCACCACGATATACAGGAGAAGAAGAAAACCGATGATTGAAAAAACCCTGCTTTTTTTCTCTCGGCTTGCCTGTCGGTCGATGAACGGGACAAGCATCCAGAGGAGAGCACCCAGCAACAGGGCAAGGATGGCGAGAACATCTCCCTGGATTGAGAAAATATGGGAGGGAACCAGCTTGAGGGTTGTGAACAGAAAGGTGAAATACCACTCGGGCTTGATGCCGACTGGTGTGGCCGCAAAAGGATCCGCTTTCGACCCGATCTCCCAGGGGAAGAAAACACACAGGACCCCGATGAAGGCCAAGACAAGGACCCAGACCTGGGCGTCCTTGAGGAGGAAATGGGGATAGAAAGAAATGGTTCTGGTCTCCTCAACCCCAATCGGTTTGCTCATCCCGAGAATCTGGACAAGAAGGACATGGAGGCCGACAATGACCAGAGCCAGAGCTGGAAGAACTGCAATATGGAGCCAGAAAAAGCGAGTCAAGGTGGCACCCGAGACCTCCGGCCCACCGAGGAGGAATTCCTTCAAAGCTGGGCCGATGACCGGAATCGTGCCGGCGATATCCGTTCCGACGCGGGTGGCGAAAAAGGCCAGCTCGTTCCAGGGGAGAAGGTAGCCGCTGAACCCAAAAGCCAGAAAAATGAGCAGGAGAAAAAACCCGCTCACCCAGGTGAGCTCTCGGGGAGGCCGGTAAGCTTTCAGGAAAAAAGTGCTGAACATGTGGATGAAAATGGCCCCGATGAGGATGTTTGCCGTCCAGCTATGGACAGACCGAATGAGCCATCCGAATTTTACCTGGCTCATGATGAAGCGGATACTTTCGTGAGCGGCATCAACGGAAGGGACATAGTAAAGGAGGAGCAGGATGCCGGTCGCGACCTGGATGAAAAACAGGAAAAGGCAAAGACCCCCAAAATAATACCAAAAAGAATGCTTGTGCACGGGGACTTGTTTTTTTCGCCCGAACTCAAGCCATTTGGAGACCATAAGCCTTGTCTCCAGATAGGACTTGAACCGTTCCATGAATTTGGCCATCTTATTCTTTCTTGAAAACAAATATTTCGTTAGCCCGGACTTCAACGGCATAGGGTTCGAGCGGCCGGGGAGGCGGTCCGGAAAGGACATTCCCGGCCAGGTCGAAGCGGCCATTATGGCATGGACAGAGAAGCGTGCTGGTTGCTTCCTCATAATGGACGGTGCAGGTCAGATGGGTACAGACGGCCGAAAAAGCCCGGAACTCGCCCTCGGCCGTGTGAACGAGAAGGGCGGGTGTGGTCCCAAATCGAAAAAGCTTGGCCGAATTGGGAGCAATTTCTCCTACGCGAGCGGCAACAACCCCTCGTTCTTGAGATTGGGCCTGGCGCGGGGGGATGAGATAGCGGATAATCGGGTAAAGGAACGAACCAATCGTCCCGGCGACTGACGCGCCAAGGAAAAAATTAATGAACTTTCTCCGCCTCATGGGAATTTTGCCCTTTGACCATTTTTAGAGTCTGAAGGAGGTTTGTCAATAGCTCCTCGATGAACAGATAATTATGTCCTCCCGAACTTCCCTCGAGCTCGAGGACCCGCGAGGCTTGCTCCATGACTTTCAACTGGGCGCGAGCCTCTTCGGTGAGGTTGCCAATTTGCACTTCCTGGAGGTCGGCCCGAAGAGAAAAGAGAAGCTTGCGGAAGGATTCCTGCCAATCCCTGAAAAGGTCCCGATAGCTTTCCTCATGACAGCTCACACAACTGGCTCCACCAGACCGGGATATTCGATTGTTCGTCAATTGATGACAGTCCAGGCATCCCACCCCTGCCTTGGCCATGATGTCAGGCGGAACCGTAAACCCGGCTAAGCTACCGCCCTCATAAAGATTTTTCTGGAGAGTGTGACAACGGCCACAGTCCTTTTCGCGGTTCGGATGATGGCATGGAGCGCAAGCTTTCTTACTGGAAGTAAACTCCCCGTGCCGGCGGACATTCGAGTGGCACGCGGCGCAGTCCATCTTCTGGGCTTCAACATGCGTTTGGTGGGAAAATTGGAGGCCAAAGATTTCGCTGACGATTTCCTCGATCCCCGCGTGGCACTGAGAGCACTCGCTGGGAATATGGGTGGAGCTTGCCATGAAAGGCTCGGGCTGAAAAGATGATTTAATCAAGCGCAGCGCTTCGCTTAGGCCAGCATGGGCAGCCCCGAGCAAGTCCTGGGCATAAGCGATATTATGAACGCTTTTTCCTCTTTCGACAATGTCGAGGTTGAAGGCGGCATCCAGGACGAGGGCATGGGCTTTCTCCTTCTCCGGACCTCGGCTCCGCTGGACCTCCTGAAGGGCGACAGAATAGAGCTTCCTTACCTGGCCGAGCTTCTTTTCGGTCGCGACCTGCCAGTTCCTCAGAAGACGCGAAAAGCCTTGGCCATGACAGGATTCACAAGCATTTCCTTTGGCAGCAAGCGTGTCGCTCCTGACCAACCGGCCGCTCGACTCTTCGTGGAAGATGTGGCAACCCTTGCAGCTAAGACCTCTTTCCAGCATCACGTTTGGCTTCGGGTGCGCTGTCCCTTTCCCTCCTTGGCCTGAATAGAGAATTTTCTGGGCAGCGTGAAAACCGGTGTGGCAGGACTGGCAGTCGGAAATGGCTTCGATATCTTTGATAATTTTATGCTGGATTTCCAGATGGCATTGGTTGCATTCAATTTTGTGCGAGGCGATGTGGACAGAGTGCATCAAGTCGGTCTCGGGGTAGCGGTCGAGGCGATCCCGCTCAAAATGGCATTTGTAACAGTTCTCGCGAGGCACAGCGCCGTCGCCAACGACGACCTGGCTGTGGCAGCGGTCACATGACCAGTGATTCTCATAAACGGGAGAATGGTTGAAGCGGGGGTTGTTGTCCGAGACTAAGCTTTCCTGGGTATGGCAATGGGAGCACCGGCTGATTTCTGGATAATGCTCGCTCTCTTTGAAGTGGCAAATAAAGCAGCTGCTTTCGGTAACCGTGATATGCTCTCCCTGGACAATCTGGGAATGGCAGCTTGTGCACCGCAGCCTCTTCCCGCGCCGCAAGTCCTGAAGATGGACTCGGTGGTCGAAAGCAACCCGCTTGAACCTTGTCGGTCCTTCGAGGAGCCTTTTCTCGTGACAACCTTCGCGCAGGCAGCTCTCATCAGGGATTTCCGCCCATGGCTTGGACTTGAGATAGAGCTTTGTCCAGTAGCGGAAAACCTGGTTGAGCCCTTCGAGCTTTACTCGCCAGAAGGAGCGCATTCCGGGCGGATAATGGCAGACGCTGCATTCAATGTCGGCGTGACTGGACTCTGCCCAGCTCTTGTAAAAAGGTTTCATGTAATGACAAACGGAGCAGAACCGGGAGTGGGAAGTGTATTCGGCTGAGGCGGCGAAGAGGAGAAAAATCAACCCCAAGCCCGAAAGGAGGAAGACCGTTCTTCTCTTTTTTCGGCTCACCTCAAGACCCTTGCCTCCTTCCTTATCCCCCGTTCTCGGTCATCCATTTCTCTTTTTTTCGCCTTATCCCCCAGCCTGTGAAAAGCTGATGCCCATCTTGGAGACTGGCTGATGGTCACACATAGCTATGGAGTCCGGAGAGGAGATAGTTGACGCCAAAATAGGTAAATAACGCTGCCAGGAATCCAAGGATGGCAATGAAGGCCGAACGGCGGCCCTTCCAGCCCATGACAATCCTGGTATGGAGATAGAGGGCAAAAACAAACCAGGTAATCAGACTCCAAACTTCTTTAGGGTCCCAGCTCCAGTAGCTTCCCCAGGCCTTGTAAGCCCAGACCATCCCGAAGACAAGCCCGCCGAGAGTAAAAAGAGGGAAACCGACAGCCACCGCCCGGTAGCTGAGGGAATCGAGCTCGGCGGCGCTTGGACCCCGTCCAGAACCCTTGCCTCCCTTTTCTCGAGCTTCAGCCCTTAAGTATAAAATGCTCGTCACGAAAGCAATGGCAAAAAAGGCCTCGCCGATTAGGGTGACCGAAACGTGAAGCCAGAGCCAGTAACTCTGAAGGGCAGGAACAAGCGGTGTCGCTTCTTTTGGCATGAGCGGGGAAGAGGCCAGAGCCATCAGAGCCAGGACGATGAGAAGGAGGTAGGCGCCGAGGCCGCGCATCCGGTATTTCCGTTCGACGAGGAGAAAGGCGAAAACAGACGACCAGGCCAAAAAGGAAAGGGATTCATACATGTTAGTAAAAGGAGCATGCCCGCTTTCAATTGTCCTCAAGATAAGGGCCACCGTGTGAAGGATGAGACCAAGCAGAGCGATGGTCGAGCCTGAAGCAGCCACTTTTTCTTTCTTCGAGAAAAGATAACCCAGGTAAAGAGCTGCCGCCAGGATGTAAAAAAGGAAAGTCAAAACAAAAAAAGTTGTTTCGTTCATCAGGTCCTCCGGAGGTCACTCATGAGGGCCAGAAACGCGTTCGCAAAAGCCTCTTTTCCTTTGCTGGCAATGCCGCCGGCGATGACCTCACATTTTCCGTTGGTTTCCTGGAGGACCATCCGGACTTCCCGGACCGGCCAGTAAAAAGCAAGGAAAAGACCGAGCATGAGGACGGTGCAGCCGACCCAGATGAGCGGCACGCCAGGGTCTCGGGCCATCTGGATAACGGAATACGAACGCGCCTCGACGTCCTTGAACTCAAAAGAAAAATCGGTTGAGCCAGTTCCGTGCATCCGACCAAAATCGGGGAACTTGGAAAATACCCAGCCCGAAAATATCGCCTCGCTTCCTCGGCGGGCTTCAAGAAAAACGGCCGGGTTGTTGGGTTCAAGCGAGCGGGTAGCTGGTTGCCTTCTTTCGTCGAGGACAAAGTCGGGCAGGAAACGGAGAGCGGACACTTCCAGGTTTTCTTTTTCCAGGCGGCGTTTCTCTCCCAGGCGAAGAGAAAACCTTTCCTCAAAAGTCGGGTCGCTGTTCTTTTTGATTTGAATGTCAAGAACAGGGTCCTGCCAATCCCAGCCATAGCCACTCTGGTAGAAAAGGTAGCCGCGATGTTTGAGGGGGTGGTTGACCTCAACGGCTTTCTTTGCCCGGGGGTGTCCTTCTTCGAGGACCGTGAGGTGGCTTTTCCAGTCTTTGACCCTCCCGTCGGGATAATATTCGGTGACAAACTTGTCCAGCCGGACTGAGAATTCTGCCCTGGGAATAGGGAGCGTTTGACCTTCAAAGAAGGTGAGGTTCTCACGGAATCCAAGCAGCCCGCTTAAGATTCCACCCATCAGGATGATTAAAAGGCCGAGGTGGACCACATCCGAGCCAAACCAGCCCATCATCTTTTTCCGGGCAAGGAAATACACTCTTTCTGGTGTTTCATTAATCTTCACCCGATAATGCCTTGTTGCCAGCTCCTTGGCTATCTTTTTTTGGGCCGTGCCCAGGTCATGGGGGAGTTTGAAGCGGTCTTTTATTTTCAAGGCCAGAAGATTTTTTGCCTCGACCTCGATCTGGGGCCGGAAAACCCTCTTCAGCTTCGGGGACAAACGCGCCAGGGTGCAAACAAGGATGTTCAGGCTGAAAAGGCTGAGGAGAGCGACATACCAGAAAGAACGATAAAGGTTGGTGAGTTGCATCCTCTCGAAGAGAGCCGCGAGCTGGCCGTAACGGACAAGGTATTCCTCAGCGTCACGCCCCTGAGGAATCAGAGTTCCGAGAATAGAGGCGATGATAATGACGATGAAGAGGATAATGGCGAGCCTTACTGAAGTAAAAAAACGGACAAGAGATTTCATCTCACCTTCCTGTCTGGATTAGTGGCGATAAGCTATTTAAGATGGCGGCGCATTTCCGCGGCCATGGTTTCGATTCTCTTCAGGGACCGCCTCATCTCGCTCCAGCCGTACCAGAGAGCGTAATCGGGGTTGGCATGGAATGTTCCCTGGAAGGAGCGCATCCGATGCTCGAGGTACATCACAAAAAGCTCCTGCTCAATTTCGGTTGGCGCATCGTGAAAAGTGAGGAGGTCGGGAAATGGATGGGCATAAGCCTCAGGCTTGGCAAGGAGACCATCTTTATATAGTCCGGCCACCAGGCGAATCGCTTCGGCCATCAAGTGGTCAACTTCTTTAATCATCTGGTCCCCTTTTTCAAGTTCTGCCTTGGCAAAGTTTAGGCTGTGACAACGGTTGCACACACCAATCATTTTTTCTCTTTCTTTTTGCCAGGCCTCGGCCGTCAAACGAGCGACATCGGCTGCCTTAACCACCTCAAGCCTTGGCGTTGGTCGACCCTCAGGGTCAAGGACTCCCAGGGCCTGAAGAATAGTCGCCCGGTCAGCGGCCCACTGCTTGTCCTCGGGCATGGGGAGCCGAACGGCAAGAAATCCCCACCCTGTCCTGACTTCATGATTCCCTTGGTCCATGTGGCAGGTTTGACAGGTTGGTGCGGCCACAGATTCGGGAAGAGTTTTGTTCTGTTTCAGAAGAAAGCGAACGCCGTGTTTGGAACTCGAGTACATCTCCCACTGGGGATGGTCAAAGCCCATATGGCAGGTCTGACAAGCCTGGGGTTGGCGAGCTTCGGTCGCAGAAAAAATGTGGCGGGTATGGCAAGCATCGCAGGAAGCCCGTCCGAACCCGGAGCCCGCTTGCTGGAGCTCCTTGAGGTCAGTTTCAGACTTAAGGCCAATCTTGTGGCATCCCCCACATCCCTTCATCCCTTCCATGAGGGCTACAGGCTGAGCATGAGCGGTGGGCATGGCCTTCATGGCCGCCCAGGCGTAGGCATGCTTCCCTTTCTTGAACTGATTGACCTGTTTCTCGTGGCAGAGAGCGCACGTCTCTGGCGTCGGAATTTGGGCCTTGGCGAAGTCCGTTGCCGACTTGTGCTCCTCGCCATGGCAGATTGAGCAACCGACATCGTTTTTGCTGTGCTGGCTCCATTGCCAATCGCTGACAATTTGCGGGGTTACTTTCCTGTGGCACTCCAGGCAGGGCTGAGCAAAAAGGCCATAGCTCAAGCCCGAAATCAAGATTAAGGCTTGGACAGCATTTTTTACCATCTGTCACCTCCACCTTCTTTTAAGCCCACGGTCTTGCCTCTTCCTTTTGATAACTCAGGACATGTATAACAACCTTTGCTTAGAAAGTCAAAAAACAACCATCATCTCCAGGTGTAAGCGGAGATGTCACCGCCCAGATGCTCAATCGAATCCACGAGCAACTGGGCTACATAACGGGGATTATGGATAAACCCGCACGGCTCTTTCTTGCTGAACTGGTAGTTGTAGGCAGCGCGGAGCATCGGGGCTATGAACCTGTAGCCGTTTGCAGCCGTCAGCTCGGCCGGGTCGGCAACGCCGTTACCGTTTGTATCCTTGAAGAAGTAGGGATAGGTATGTTCGTCATAGACAATAGGGGAGCCGATGGCATGGCCATAGGCCTGAAGATGGCGGTAAAGTGTTTCTTCCAGTCCCTCGATCTCCTCTTTTAAGGATTCTTTGACATTTCCGTCGGCGTCATAATCAGGCGTTGGCGCTGGACGGATGCCAGAAAACTTGAATTTCGTGGGGTCATTTCCGGGATAGGGTTGGGCAATATCAGCTCCGTGACAGAGGACGCAATCTGCTTTAGTCGGCTCGACATGATGGAACAAATCATCGGATGCATCCCGCTTCCGGTTGAAGCTCTTGGTGCCGAAATGGCAATCGACACAATCGTTAAACATCCCGTTGTGGTTTGGATAGTTGTTCCGTCCAGCGTACTGCCTTCCCTCGAATTCGTATCCTCCCTTGACTTCAGCACCGAAAAAGGAGGCTGCAGCCGGATAGTAATGGACGTTGGTGAAAGAGTAAGGGCCGGGGCCAGCAGCGATAGCATTGTCAACTGACCTTTTGGCGGCCCTGCCTTGGTGGCAGAGAAGACACAAATTAGAGCTACTTCCCAGGTCCTTCATCGCCCCGGATGGGAAAGCCACCGGGCCAACTTGCCGCAGAAGCGGCGGCGAGGTGTGACAGGTTGTGCAGAGCATGCCGTTCGATGGGGGAAGGCTGATGTCATTCTTTCCTTTTTCAAGAAAGTAGGGAAGCCCCTCGGCCGTGTGACAACGAGCACAGGTGGCTGGAACAGAACCTTCACTATCCCAGTGGCGCCAGGCTTCGGAGGATCCGTCAAAATGGCCTTCATCAGTTCGGATTAGTTCTCCAGAAGGAGAAATTGCCTGGTTTTCCTGAGCCTCTTGATTTTCTCTCCTGAGGATTTTCCGGCTAAGGTTGCCGCCTCGGTCGAACGACTTTGAATCCCCGCTGGCCTCAAGAACAGGGGGGGAGAAATTGGGCCGGAAAAAGCTTGAGGTGGAGGCTCCTGTCTCTATTGCTGAATTCAAATCCTCGATGGAGTCGTAAAGAAGCTCAATTACGTACTTCCCGCCATGGGCAAAAGAATTGGGGTCCTTCATGGCCACCTGAAAGTTATAAGCGGCGCGGAGGAGCCGCGGAGTGAACAAGTTAAAACTGTTGGCCGAGGTCGCCTCATCCGGGTCGACGAGGCCGTTATTGTTGAGGTCTTTAAAGAAATAGGGATAGGTATGCTCATCATAAGCAATAGGCGTGCCGACAACTTGTTCAGCATAACTTCGGATGGCGCGATAAAGATTATCCTTGAAAGTCTCAATCTCGTAATAGATGCCCTCGGTGATATTCCCATCGCCGTCGTAGTCGACAAGCGAACCGTAGAATCTAATGTCTTTCGGGTCTTTGACATTAGCGTGGCAAGTCCGGCAAGCGCCGAGGTCCACTTTTAATGAGTGGGGATTGTGACATGTGAAGCAGGCGTTATAGCCCGGAATGTGCGAGAAGCGGGCATCGTAGCTCTTGCCGCTGTATTGATAACCCCCTTTGGCCACAGTCCCGAACTGGGTGGCGGCGGAAGCGTAGTAATGGATGTTGATGAACCTCAATCTCGAACTGGGCGTGTCGTCAGAAGATACGTTGGCCGAAGCGATGGAATCGTCGACGGTCTTGGTGGAAGCCCTCCCTTGATGGCATTCCATGCACAAGGCCTCTTGGCCGATGCCCTTGACCTCCGCACCAGAGGGGAAAAGGACACTGGTCCGTTCATGGAGGATGCCCTTCTCCGGGTCGGCATGACAGGCCTCGCATTCGACAGTCGTGCCGAGTGGGGATGCTTTCTCCACGCTGTTGGCCGTTGAACCATCGACGCCGAGATAATCCCGAAAGCCGGGCGTGCTATGGCACTTGGCACAGGTGGCGGGAATGCTACCTTCCGCATCCCAGTGGGTAAACGCCTCGGCTTTCTTGTCGGCATGGGCGGATGTTTCCCAGAGCCGCTTGGCCCGCGAGGCCTTAGATTGGATGCCGATTTGACTGGCTGCCTGGGTTCTTTCGAATGCAAACAGAAAAATGAGAAGGACGGTTACCCCGACCAAAAAATGGGTATATTTCTTCATGAGCTCCTCCTGAAGGCGTTCATCACCAGCCGTAACCGAAGGAAAGCTCGAGCAGGCTGGCTCGATAGTCGTTGAAACCGGATTTTTTTTCTTTGAAGTCGATATACCGGTAGATAAGCTGAGCGACATAACCAGGATGAAGAACAATTTCAGAGTAGGCTTTGACCATAGCCCGCTGGATTCCCCATGACCCTCGGTTGAGATAAGAATTCCCGACTAACCCCACTTTTAATTTTTCTTTCAATTTGACCGAGAAAGAAGCGTCAAGGAGGGTTGATTTTCCTTCGTATAAAATGTCCCAGAGAAAAACCCCTCCCGGGCCTGTCCAGAAAGGAGGATAGGAAACGGTCCGGACGGCTCTGTGCTCAACGTTGACCTGCGAGTAACCGGCGAACACCTGGACTCTTGATCCATGATAGCCCGCTTGAAGGCCAAGCTGGTTTCGGGATGAGGCAAAGCTCTCCTCAAAGACTTGACCCTGACGGTCGACCCAGAGGTAAGTCCCGGTCAAGTTGAAATTTTTCCACTTGTACCTCGTGGTCAAACGCAGCCGGTCAAAGTCTTTGGCCGACATCAGGTTAAAAGGCTCCTGGCTTGCGCTGTGCTCATAATCCAGGGTCATGTCGAGAGCCCGCCAATTCCATTTGATGTTGCCAAAGTAACCCTGTCTCTCTGTTTGGAATTCATAGGTGGCAGTCTCCAACCCTTCGAGTTTTCGTTTTTCTCTCCTGTAACCCAGGGCAAGGGAAAGTGCGGGTGTGATTGAGTACTGGAAACCGCTTTCGGCGGTCAGGATGTTATAGCCAAAGTGCATCGAGAGCGATTCTTCATTTCCCGTAAGGGAGCCGGATTGGTCAAACTTGTGGTAGCGGACAGCTGCAAGAAGGATAAGCTTTTTCATCAAGATGTAGGAAACATCCAAATCGTACATCTTCATCTCTCTTTGGAAGGCTCCCTTGCCCGCGGCGTCCATGTGGATTGTTCGGCCGAGATAATCGATTCCAGAAGCAGATTCGGAATAATCGAGCTTCAAGCTGTCCTCAGTGAATGCCACCCGGCCAACAAAAAGGAGATTCCCTACTGGCTTGGCCCTCAGGATGAGGGTATGAAGAGAAGACTCGATTTTATAGGGTTGATTCAAGAAGTAGAATTCGAGCGAGGTGGGGTAGACAGCCGAAGCTCCTCCATCCGCATAGCCTTTGAGAAAGAGGCTATTTTCATTCCTGAATTCCCGGCGCTTCTCCTCGAGGAAGAGTGAGAAACGTCCGAAACGGGCATCCATCCCGACTGAGATTTCTTTAGCTTCCTCCTCGACTGGTTTGTCCAGCTCAAATTCTACTCGCTCGATATCCTGGGTGGTGCGACTATGACCGCTCTTCTTGAAGCGGTCAAAATTAAAGAGAAAGTCAATTTTTCGACTCAGTTGAATCTTGGCCGCGCCCCGCTCCATCACCCGGTCGAAGCCAAAAGTATGGAGGTCGTAAAGATTGTTTCCCTCCGGCTGATGAAGGTCCTGGTAGAAGTAGGTCGATTTTTTTCGCTCGTATTTCATGCTATAGTGGCCGTGCTTCTGCAAGCTTAAAGTCAAGGATTCGAAGGGGTCACCTCCGAAATTCGTCATTTGGAAATCGAGGCGGTCGAGCCATTTGTCCAGGCCGCTGTCGGGTCTATAAACAAGGCTAAAATTATAGAGCCGAGCGCCACTTTGGAGGTTAAGGTCCTCCTTATATTTATAATGGGCACCAGGTCCACTTGCCTCGACCAAACGGAAGCCAAAAAGAAGTCGGCCGGTGAAAACGCTGGCCGCTGTTGAGGGAAGGACAAGGGAAAGACCGAAAATCACGAAGACGACTAAACGGAAGTTTCTTTTCGTTGGCATTGCCTTCCTCCTATTTGAGAAGCAAGCGGCTCAAGTTGGAGCCGTGGATAGCTGTATGACAAGACACACAATTGGTGGCCTCTGAAGTGAACCGGCTATGCCAGGCGGGTGCGCCCATATGGCAGCTGAAACAGAGGTCAGCACTGTTTTGAAATTTCAGCAGGTGCCGGTTTGGGGAGCCATGGACTTCATGACAGACAGTACAGCCTTCGACGCGCTGGGCCTGGTGTTCAAAGAGGTAAGGACCACCCTTGTCCGAGTGGCAGCGGAGACATTGGTCGTCTTTGAATCCACCGATTCTCACCCGGGTCGTTGGTTCATGCGGATTATGGCAGGTAGTGCAGGTCAGAACCCCTTCCTCCAGGCGATGCCGCTCATTGAGCTGAAACTCAGCCAAAATCTCCTGGTGGCAGAGAGCACAATTTTTTTCGGGTTTTGGGCTGAGGAGATTTGGGGTAGCTTCTGGGGGATGAAGGCGATGGCAAGTTGTGCAGTCAAGAGAAGCTTTGGCGTGAGGACTGCTGAAGAAGCGAGGACTGTCTTGGTGATGACAATCCAGACAACGTCTTGACTTTTCGGAAGATAAGTCTGACCTTTGAAAGGCAAAGATAGCCCCATTTCCTCCTTGCTCGATATGCTTTTCTCCATTGCCGTGACAGGCGGTGCAGCTATTTCCGATGACTCCATGGGGAGTTCGGCCGTAAGCCCGGCTCAAGTCCTCATGACAAGTTGCGCACGCCTCCAGCTCTTTGGATTGGGGACTGGACCTTAGTGCGACGGCAAGGAAAACTAAAATCAAAAGAAATAAATAGGCGGCGCGAAAGCAGGAAGAACGCAGACAATACTGGCTATTTGATTTTGGCGGCAATGCAGACCTCCTTAAGAAATTGGCGAAAATAAGACTTGACGCTTAGGGTCAAGGAAAACGGAGAAGATGGATACGACCGGAAAGGGGGGGAATCTGTTCGGAGCATGGCCGACAGCGAATGCAGATGCAGCATCTAATTTCTATTATTATTATAAATTTTATAGGAATAATAAGAATAATATATAAACAATTTCCTGCCAGAAGTCAAGACTGAGGGGAAAAAATTTTTAGCGGGGATTACGCATTGGGTGGATTCTTTTTAATTTAATAGGATAGCCAAAGACAACAGTTGAGATAAAAATGATGAAATAGATGCGAGGAGCCTGTTTTGGAAGTTCGGCCTAACGCTTCGCTCTCGGCTTTTCCTGCTTTTTTTCAAACTGGTCGAGGACGTGCTGGAGGGTCGTCCGCTCAAAGTAATTCTTCAAAATGTCGCTGGCTTCTTTCCACACTCGGTAGGCGGCGCAGCCTGGAATCCGGTCGCAGAAATCGGAATCCTCGATGCAGTCGACAAGAGCGCACGTCCCTTCGAGCGCCTCAAGAATTTCGCAGAGGTTGATCTCGCTTGGCTTGCGGGCCAGGGTATAACCGCCCCCGGCACCCCGGATGCTCTTGACCAGCTTTTTGATTTTAAGCGGGATGATGATTTGTTCCAGGTAGCGGATAGAAATATCTTCTTCCTTGGCCACATTCTTGAGGATAACAGCTTTCTGGCCGCTATTATAATGGCTGGCCAGGTTGAGCATAAGACGAAGCCCATACCGACCCTTGGTCGAAACCTTGATCACGAAGTCCTCCTTATTTTAAAAGGGTAAACAGCATACTTTCTTCTCTATCTTAGCTGACTTTTTAACCAATTTCAACATATTTTTATCGGAATAATCGGAATAGTATGATTTCCCGCGTTTTGAGCTTGACACCCAGAAGGTGGCGATTGTATCCTTAACTTTCCAATGAACAGCCGTCCGTGAGGCTCAGCCAGGAGAAATTCTTGTCTCATCGAAGGAGAGCATGCTTATCTAAGGACCAGAATTGGCTTCAGAAGAACAAGATTTGAAAGAACGAGAGAAAATTAGAAAAGAAATCCTGCTCGGGGACGAGGCGGTGGCGCTGGGAGCTTTCCACGCCGGGTTGAGTGCGGCCTATTCCTACCCCGGGACGCCGGCTTCGGAGATCATGGAATACCTCCTCCAACTGGCGAAAACAGCCCCGCATCTAAAAGCTTCCTGGTCAGTGAACGAGAAGGTCGCTTATGAAGAAGCGCTGGGCGTTTCCTTTGCCGGCAAGCGAGCTCTCGTTTCGATGAAGCATGTCGGCCTGAACGTGGCGGCTGACCCGTTCATCAACTCTGCCCTCACCGGGACAAACGGCGGGTTGGTTCTGGCTGTCGCCGACGACCCCAGCATGCACAGCTCGCAGAACGAACAGGACAGCCGCTATTATGCTCAGTTTGCCCAGATTTTTTGCTTCGAGCCCTCGAACCACCAGGAAGCGTATGACATGACCCGCCAGGCTTTTGACCTTTCGGAGGAGGTGGGAATTCCGGTGATGCTTCGCTTGGTGACAAGGCTTTCCCACAGCCGCTCGAGCGTTGGGCCGCGGCCCGCTCGTCCGGAGAACAAGCTCCGGTATGGAGAGGGTTGCGACTGGACCCTCCTTCCCACCAATGCCCGACGCCGGTTCAAAATTCTTCTGGAAAAGCAAGCCGAGCTTGTTCGGCGTTCCGAAGCGTCCGAATTCAACCGTCTCCAGCTCAACCCCGCTGACCATTCTCTGGGCGTTATTGCCTCAGGGATTGCCTGGAACTATGTCCTTGAGAACCTGGACTCGACCGGAAAAACTCCCTCTTTGCTGAAAATCGGCACCTATCCGCTTGCCGAGGAGCTGCTTCGCCAGCTCGTCCATCACGTGGATACCATCCTGGTGGTGGAGGAAGGTTATCCCTACATCGAAAAGGCGTTGCGGGGCCTTTTTGGTATCTCCGGCAAGACAATCCGGGGCAAGCTCAGCGGAGATTTGCCGCTTTCCGGTGAGCTTTCACCCGAGGTTGTCCGCCCGGCCCTCGGTCTTGAGCCGCTGCCGCGCCTGGAGCTCGGGGATTTGCCGTTGCGGGCTCGACCGCCCCAGCTCTGCCAGGGTTGCCCTCACGCCGACACTTTCATTGCCCTCAACAAGGCCCTCGAAGGCGAGGAGCGTGCCAATGTCTTTAGCGACATTGGCTGCTACACGCTCGGAGCTTACCCTCCTTATCAAGCGCTCAAAACTTGCGTTTGCATGGGCGCTTCGGTCAGCATGGCGAAGGGCGGCGCAGAGGCTGGCATTTTTCCTTCGGTGGCCGTCATCGGCGACTCGACCTTTGGGCATTCGGGGCTTACGCCTCTACTCGAAGCGGCAGCTGCAAACACCGACATGACGGTCATCATCCTGGATAACAGCACCGTCGCCATGACGGGTGGTCAACCGAGCTATGCCTCAGGCGAGCGCCTGCTGCGGATGGTCGAGGGGGTCGGTGTGCCCAGGGAACACATCCGCGTCATCGAGCCATTGCCCAAGAATTTAGAGAAAAATGTGGCCATCATTAAGGAGGAGCTGGCTTACCATGGTCTCTCGGTGATTATTGCCGTGCGGGAGTGCGTTGTCGAAGCCAGGAAAAAGAAAAGGGGAGCGTAGATGAAGCAGGATATCATCCTGGCTGGCGTTGGAGGACAGGGAATTCTCTCGATTGCCTTTGTCATTGACAGCGCCGCCTTGAAAGAGGGATGGGAAGTCAAGCAAGCAGAAGTCCACGGCATGTCCCAGCGGGGAGGAGCTGTCCAGTCTCACCTGCGCCTCTCCAGGAATCGCATCTTTAGCGATTTAATCCCGCGAGGCGAAGCGGACATGATTTTAAGTGTAGAGCCGCTCGAAGCCCTTCGCTACCTTGACTATCTCCAGCCGGAAGGATTGGTGATTTCGAGTCTCAACCCTTTCCTGAACATCCCGGATTATCCCCAGGTCGAGGCCGTCCTCGCGAAAATCAGGGAAACGCCGCGCCATTTCCTCATCGACGCTGAGAGGTTAGCTAAAGAAGCAGGCTCAGCTCGCGCCCAGAACATGGTGATGCTGGGAGCGGCCTCGCCTTTCTTGATGGTGAGCCAGGAAAATCTGGTCGAGTTCATCCGGGTTCTTTTTAGACCCAGAGGAGAGAATCTTGTTTCGGTCAACATCAAAGCTTTCAAGCTCGGTCGGTCAGCAGTGGATGAGCAGCCCAAGGCATGAAAATAGGGGATGGGGACGCACGTCCGTATGAACCTGAGCAAAATCGAAACGATTTTTAACCGCGCGGAAAAAGAGGGACGCTCCTTCCTCCTTGAGCCCGAAGTCTATGCACTCCTCCGCGCTTGCGGACTGGCCACGCCGCGTTATCTTTTCTTAAAGAAAGAGCAGCGGGTCAGGGCGAAGGAGCTGGCTTCTCTCGAGAGCGATGAAGTGGTCGTCAAAATCGTTTCGCCGCTTATCGTTCATAAGAGCGACGTGGGTGGTGTCTCATTTGTCCCGGCTCGAGTGAGAAGGGTTAACGAAGCCATAAACTCGATGCTCGAAGAAGTGCCAGCAAGATTTTTGGCCTGGCGGGCCGAGCAGGGTTCGCCTGTCGGGCTCTCCTCTGAGGAAGTCAAGGCCCAGGTTAGAGGTTTCCTCGTCCTCGAAAAAGTCAAGTACGAAAGCATCGGTTTCGGCTCAGAACTCCTCCTCGGGATCCGCAATTCAAGGGAGTTTGGTCCGGTCGTTACACTCGGCCTGGGCGGTTTGGACGTCGAATCCATCAACGAGAGGCTGAAAGAGGGACAGGCGCTGGCCATCGCCTCGGCCCACCTTTGCCGTGGTGGAGACATCCGTCCGTTGCTCCAGCCGCTCGCTTTTTATTCGAAACTGACCGGCGGATTTAGAGGCAAAGCGGCTTCGCTAACGGAAAAAGAGCTTGTTGATACCTTTTACGGCTTTCTTTCCCTTGCTCGCCTGTTTTCCCCCTGGTCAAAAGAATCCCGGTTTACAATCGAGGAAGCCGAGGTTAACCCTTTTGTCATTCGGGGGGGAAAACTGGTTGCTCTTGATGGGCTGTGCCGCATTTCTAGCTCTCGCTTTCAGGCCCGGCCGAAGCTTTCTCCCGCCCTGGATTTTCTTCTCCACCCTCGCTCGATTGGGATCGTCGGTGTCTCCGAGCGAATAAACCTCGGCCGCATAATCCTTAAAAATATTCTCAGGGAAGGGTTTTCTCGAGAAAAAGTCTATGTGGTCAAGCCCGGTTTCGAAGAAATTGATGGTTGCCGATGTTTTCCTTCAGTCTCCGCCCTTCCGGAGACCGTCGACCTCTTTGTCCTCACCCTGGCCGCCGACCAGAGCATCCGGGTGATTGAGGAGCTCATCGGGGCTGAAAAAGCGAGGTCGGTGGTCCTCATCGCCGGCGGCCTGGGTGAGAAAAAAGGCACAGAATCGCTCGAGGAAAAAATAAAGGGCCTGCTCCGTCGCAGTCGCCAACAGGGAAAGCTCACACCTGTTGTCAACGGCGGCAACTGCATGGGCATCTATTCAGGGCCAGGAAAGTATGACACGACTTTTCTCCCCGATTACAAGCTCGCCAGCCCGGGGAAAAAAGACCCGAGGGTCATCTACATCAGCCAGAGCGGGGCTTTCATGGCCTCGAGGATGAGCAAGTTGCCGGCGGTGGAACCTCTTTACGCTATTTCTCTGGGCAATCAGGTGGACCTCACAGCAGCTGATTATCTGGATTATTTCAAAGACCGGCCTGAAGCCAAGCTTCTGGCTTTCTATCTCGAAGGTTTCCAGCCGGGCGATGGTTTGGCTCTGGCCAGGTTTGTTCGGCAAGCTGTCTGTCGAGGTAAAGCGGTCATCGTCTATAAGAGCGGTCGGACACCCGAAGGCAGGCAGGCCACCTCAAGCCACACAGCCTCTGTGGCTGGAGATTATGAGGTCTGCCGGGCTGTCCTTGAAGCTTCCGGGGCTTTCGTCGCCGACGACCTGGCTGAGTTTGAGGCCGCCCTCCAGAATCTCCTGTTCCTTTGGGAGAAAAAGCCTCGCGGAAAGCGGGTTGGGCTCATCAGCAATGCCGGGTTTGAGTGTGTGATCCTCGCCGATAGCCTCAAGAATCGATACTCGCTCGAGCTCGCCACTCTCTCGAAAAGAACAAGCGGCCGGCTTAGTGGCATCCTCAGCCCATTGGGCATCGACCGTCTCCAGGATGTCCGCAATCCGCTGGATGTCACTCCAGTGGCCGATGATGCGGCGTTTGCTGGCTGTGTCGAAGCATTGCTCGATGACGAGGGAGTTGACTGCGCTGTGGTTTCTCCGGTCCCGATGACTCCGGCTCTTCAGACCCTTCCCCCCGGGGAAGTCCACCAGGAAAACATCTACCAGCCGGAAAGCATCGCCCATCGCCTCGTTGACATCTACCAGAAATCCAGCAAGCCTTTCGTGGTCAATATCGACGCCGGCGGAGCCTACCAACCTCTGGTTGACCTGCTTGTTGGCAAGGGAGTTCCGGTTTTCCGGCACTCGGATTCGGCGCTCCGATTCTTGAGCAAGTTTGTCCATTTAAGGCTCAGGAGTAAGCATAAAGGATAAGGATAGAGAAAAAGAGGAGGGAAAGAATGGTGAGGTTAAAATGGCCAGTGAAGACCTTGCTGGTTTTGGCTTTTGTTTTTCCTCTTTCTGTCTTTGGGTTCGGCGCTATCACCCCCCTTCCAAACAACCAGAGCGATGACCTGCCCCGGCCTGAATACCCGAGGCCAGAAAGGGTGAGGACAGAATGGATGAACCTTAACGGCTGGTGGGATTTTGCCATCGACCTCGCGGATAGTGGCGAGGAGAAGGAGTTCGCTGAAGGCCGCTGGTTTGACCGGAAAATCCTGGTGCCGTTTGCGCCCGAGAGCTCCCTTTCCGGAATAGGCAACCTGGATTTCATGACCGCTGTCTGGTATAAGAGAATTTTTCGCCTTCCTCCCGCCTGGAGTGGAAAAAAAATCCTCCTCCATTTTGAGGCCTGTGATTACTGGACAACCGTCTGGGTGAACGGCAAGAAGGTGGGCGAGCACAAAGGCGGCTACACGCCTTTTTCTTTTGATATTACCGAACTCCTGAATCCATCGGAGAACCTTCTGGTCGTCAGAGCCCGGGATGATGTCCGGAGCGGGCTCCAGCCGACGGGAAAACAGAGCCACAGGCTCCATTCTTATAGTTGTCTCTACCGGCGGACGACAGGAATCTGGCAGACTGTCTGGCTTGAGCCAGTGCCTGAAACTTATATCGAAGATTATCGAGTTTTCTCGGATGTCGACAGCGGCGAAGTGATGATTGAAGTTAGGATGAGCAAATCTCCTGAGGAAGGAGAAGTCGTCCTCCGGGTGAGCAAGGATGGCCGGGAAGAATTTTCCGGGAGGAAAAAGGCCGGACCGGTGGTCTTTTTCCCCGTCAAGCTCAAGAAACCGAAGCTCTGGGACCTCCGCCAGGCCCATCTTTACGACTTGGATATCGCTCTTACTTACCAAACCAAGCAAATCGATCGGGTCAGTGGATATTTTGGTCTCCGCAAAGTTGAAACGCGCGGCCAAAAAGTCTTCCTCAACAACCGTCCGGTTTTCCTCCGGCTTGTCCTCGACCAGGGGTTTTATCCTGACGGAATTTATACGGCGCCGACAGACGAGGCGCTAAAAAAGGACATCGAGATCTCGCTCGGCCTCGGATTCGACGGCGCCCGTCTCCATCAGCGGGTGTTCGAGCGGCGCTTTCTTTACTGGGCTGATAAGCTCGGCTATATGGTGTGGGGTGAATTTGCGGATTGGGGACTGGACATCTCCCGGCCCGAATCTTTTCTGATTTTCGCCCGGGAATGGACGGAGGCAGTCGAAAGAGACTTGAACCATCCTTCGCTCATCGGCTGGTGTCCTTTTAACGAGAGATGGGACGATGCCTTTCCTGGACTCCTGGAAGGGATTTTCCGCTTGACCAAGTCCCTCGACCCGACCCGCCTCGTTATCGGTGCTTCGGGAGGGTATCACGTGGTCTCGCCCGATGTCTACGATGCTCACAATTATGAGCAAGATATCGAAAAGTTCAAGGCGGCTTTTGACGGCCTTCTTCGGATTCCACCGGCTGTCTTTGTCAACGGCGATAAATCTCGCCATGTCCCGTATGCGGGTCAGCCCTATTTTGTCAGCGAATACGGAGGGATATGGTGGAATCCCGGTCAAAAGGACGAAAAGGCGTGGGGGTACGGAGCCAGGCCAAAAAGCGAAGAGGAGTTTCTTGAACGATACCGGAAGCTCACCGAGGCACTCCTCTTCAATTCGGCGGTGGCTGGATTTTGCTATACCCAGCTTTACGACATCGAGCAGGAAGTCAACGGGCTTTATACTTTCGACCGGAAGCCGAAGTTCGACCCTGCCATTTTTTTCCGTGTGAATCAGCAGAAAGCGGCCATCGAAAGGTAGAGGGCCGTTTCTGGCTGGGCGATTCAGGCCCCAACTTTGAGGACTCGGCAAACTTCAAGCGACCCCAAAACCCAAAACAGTCGACGTCGGCGGGAGATTCTGCTAAAATGAAAAAATGAGTTTCAGAGAGAAACTCATTGTTTTCTTTGGAGCATGGCTTTTTCTTGGGGGAGGATTGGTACAGACGAGGGATAAGATGCCGGGGGCAGGGGAGGAGCTGGGAAAATTTCTGCCCGCTGAGGTCGAAGGCTGGCATCCCTCCGGAAGCGATGAGAGCTATGACCCTGAGTCTATTTTTCAGTACATCGATGGCGCTGGAGAAGTCTATCGAGCTTACAATTTTCGAAGCCTTCTTGTCCGCAGGTTCGTTAAACAGGGTCAACCAGACATTATCGTTGACTTCTTCGATATGGGTAAACCAGAGGATGCCTTTGGAGTTTTCACTCATGACCTGGAAGGCGAAAAGCTCGACATCGGCCAGGCTGCCACTTACCAAGGGGGCTTGCTCTCTTTCTGGAAGAGCCGGTTTTTTGTTTCCGTTTACGCGGAGAAAGAAACACCAGAAGTGAGGGGAGTCGTCCTCAAACTGGGCCAAATAATTGCGGCGGCGATTCCAGAAGAGGGAAAGAAGCCTGATTTGCTCAACCTTCTTCCTTCGGGTTTTTCTGAGGACCAGGTTCGCTATTTCCACAGCCATCTCATTCTCAATTACCATTTTTTCGTGGCCTCGGCGAATCTTTTGCTCCTCGACCAGGATACAGAGGCTATCCTTGCACCATTCCGCCGGGAAGAGGGCCGCAGCCATCTCTTGCTCGTCCGCTATCCAGATGGGGCGAGAGCAGAAAGGGCTTGGAGGAGTTTTGTTCGAGGATACATGCCGGACGCTAAGGAGCCTGGAGTTGTCCAGACCGAGGACGGGACCTGGACAGGAATAAAGACGATGAAAAAATATGTTTTTGTTGTCTTCCATGCTCTATCCAAGGAAGAGGCCACCAAGATCCTGGCCGAGGTTGAGGCGAAGATTTCATTCCATTCTACCTAAGGAGGAGAAATGGCGGAAAAGTTCATCACTCGTCGAGATTTTCTCAAGGCCGCCGCGATAGCGCCTTTCTTGCCCCGGGGAACGAAGACCAAAAAGAAAGGCGTCGAGCCCGGGTCTTCCTCCCGGGTCCGGGTTGTCCTGGTCCGGGACAAAGAAGCCCTCGCTGGAGCCGGGAGGCATAACCCCGCAGTTATCCAGAGAATGCTCGATGAAGCTATCACCGCCTTGTTTGAGGCCAGGGACCCAGTTGATGCCTGGACAAAGATTGTCCAGCCGACCGATACGGTCGGGATTAAGTCTAATGTCTGGCACTATATTCCAACCGGCCAGGCTGTCGAGCAGGCTCTCAAGCGGCGGGTTCGCGATGTCGGCATTCCCGAAGAAAGAATTGGAGTCGACGACCGGGGCGTGCTGAGGAATCCTGTTTTTCAGAAGGCGACTGTTCTTATCAACGCGCGACCAGCCCGGACTCATCACTGGTCAGGTATGGGCGGCTGCATCAAGAATATGATTATGTTCGTCCCCAACCCATCCGCCTATCACGACGATTCCTGCGCCGACTTGGCGAAAATCTGGGATTTGCCCCTGGTCAAGAATAAGGTTAAATTGAACATCCTCCTCCTGCTCACCCCTCTTTTCCACGGGATTGGACCTCATCACTACAGCGAGAAGTACGTCTGGCCTTACTGCGGGCTGCTCATGAGCCAGGATCCGGTGGCTGTGGATGCGATGGGTTTGCGCATCATCGAGGCCAAACGCCGGCAGTATTTCGGGGAAGACCGACCCCTGCAGCCTCCAGCCCACCATATCCTTCTGGCTGACAGAAGGCATCATCTGGGGGTGAGCGACCCTGACCGCATCGAGCTTATCCGTCTGGGATGGCAGGAGGACATTCTGATTTAGGAGGTGCCAAGTGCCCATCTACGAATACCGGTGCCGAGATTGCGGGAAGAAGTCCACTTTCCTAACCCTTTCTGTGGCGTCTCCGCTCGACCCCAAATGCAAGAAATGCGGCAGCCCAAACCTGGACAAGCTCGTCTCGCGGGTGGCCGTCTCCCGGTCCGAGGAAAGCCGGCTGGAGAGCCTGGCTGACCCCTCCAAACTGGCTGGTCTCGACGAGAAGGACCCCAAGAGCCTGGCCCGCTGGATGAAGAGAATGGGCAAGGAGATGGGAGAAGACCTGGGCGAGGACTTTGACGAATCGATTGATGAGGCGATGGAGGAGGCGGAGAGAGGGGAAGAGGGGGAGGAAGCGAGCAGTCCGGATGAGGAAGATTTCTAATCGGATCCTAATGCCAGATATCTGGACTTTCTTTTTGGAAGGAAGCACAAAACTTAAAGGGAGGGTGCACTCATGCAAAATTTTTCAAGCCTTGGGTGTGTTTTCGCCGGGATTGGGATTCTCTTGATTGCCGGGCTGGCGCTCTTTCCCCAGATAACGCCTGAGCAGATGGTCGAAAAAATCCACTGGTTAGGCCAGGCAGCAATCAAAATCCAAACTGACGAACGCATCATTTATATTGACCCCTACCAGATCAAAGAAAAAGACCAAGCGGATATCATCCTGATTACCCATCCCCACCAGGACCATTGCTCCCTGGAGGACGTGGCCAAGGTCGTGACGGACAAGACTGTGTTCGCGGCACCGAAAGACGCCGTCGAAAAATTGAGGAGTAAATTTGCCAACGAGGTGATTGTCTCTGCCCCCGGAATGAAGACAGAAATAAAAGGCTTTCCGGTAGAAGCTGTCGCCGCTTACAATGTCGTCAAAACGAAATTCCACCCTAAAGAGA